>ULPC01008235.1_pt1 | contig 76932 bp, 77 predicted proteins | sample 1953181 | NCBI WGS metagenome assembly ULPC01 (sample SAMEA4835620, study PRJEB28245) | human gut metagenome | biome: gut microbiome; material: fecal sample | place: Denmark | collected 2008
CACAATTTGGATATTGTTTATATTTATCTACTAACCAAAGTGTTGGAAGAAAGTTTCCAGAATTTTTGTTTACATGATCTAGTGTTATCATCCTATACATATTAGTTATTAGTAGAGAGTGAGAGAGTCGAACTCTCGATCTCCTGAATGTATACCTTGTTTTACTCTCTCAAGCTGTTTTTGACGTAATATCTCTTTAACTTCTGTTGATTTATTTACGCATTCCTTAGAACAATATTTTGTAGAATAAGCTCTTGCAGTAAATTCTTTATGACATACTGGACATATTTTTTGCTTACTTTGTCCTAAATGAGAAAAGGCAATATCAAAATCTTTAGCCTTATTTAAATTTGATTGAATTCCCGCATTTATAAACTTAGCAAAAACTTCAGGATGTTCTTGTTGGTATTTAATAGTAGATTTTCGAATCTTTTCTTTTGTTTCTGCAGAATGTTTCCTATTTTTATTATTATAAGTAGCACTGCAAGAAGTACAACAAAACTTATGTTGCCTTCTATTTAAAGGTTTACCACAATTTAAACAAAGTTTTTGTTTATTTTTATTAATATTCTCTAAATGAGATCATAAATCAAATCCAATACTTTCACAAGCTTGTATAAGTTTTTCTTTTACAGTTGCATTATAATAACTATAACCTAATAACTTAGAACATTCCGTTATAGTTTTACATTTTTGTAAATTTTCAATGTTAAATTCCATAACTTATTGATTAATAGTATGGTAGGTGGGCTTCGCTCCCACGTGCTCCACATCCCAAATGTGGCGAGATAAACTTGACTCCTCTACTACCATATAAAACTATCCTTTATTCAAGGATAGCAGTTAATTTTGCAAGAACACTTTCGTTCTTTTTGCAGATTGTCTCAAGTGCTTCTTTCTCAGTTTGAGCAGCTTTGATTTCCTCTTCTTTAACTGCAATGCTTGCTTGAGCATCTGCTACTACCTGAGTTAAACCTGAGATAGTTGACTGAAAAATATTAAGAATTTTATCTGCATTTGTCGATAATGCAGCAGCAGTTTTCGTTTGAATCTTCTTACTAAACATTTTGATCAAAAGTTTAAATTAATATTTAATTAAATAGCGGGAACACTAGGACTCGAACCTAGAACCTATTGGTTAACAGCCAATTGCTCTACCATTGAGCTATATTCCCATTAGAGTAGTATTGTTTTATTTGGAACTACTCATCCAAAGCTTCGGGGTAAACCCGCCCTAGCCACCACCAATTTTTTAAAATGAAATTGGAAACATTATAGTAATAATAGATGCTCTACATACCATCTCGTAGAATTACAGCTTTCTGAAGTTTTACATGCGCATGGCTGGGGAACTACGCCTTATTACTCTTCGTTAAAGTAGCGACCTTTAACTTGGTCAATGATTTTTTGCAAAAACAAATCATAAAGGTTCGTACATCTATTATATTTAAAGTGGACACATGTGGGATTCGAACCCCTCTATTTCCTTGCAAAGGAAATGTGCTCGCCTTTACACTACATGGCCCAAAATACTTAAAGTTTAATACGAAATTGCCTTATTTTATTACATATTTTACAACGCTGTATATAAACTTTTTCAACTGTAACTGGACGATCTGAATCACTACCATCAAATATCTTTATTATTCGATTTTCAATTATCTCCCAATCATGTACATGAAATTTCGATTCAAACCATTTCTTTATAAGTTCTAACATATCATAAAATTTTAATAAAATTTTAGAGCCCCCTGTCGGACTCGAACCGACGCGTTCAAATGAAGACGGATTACAAAACCGTTGCAGTCGCCGCTGTGCCAAGGAGGCAAATTCAAGCATTATCGTAGCTTGTAAACGTCTGATTTTTTTCGCCACAGAAACTTTATAAGTTATTACGCCGTTAACATCTCTAGCACATCTCCAAGGACTCGAACCCTGAACTGCAGTTTTGGAGACTGATATGTTACCAATTACACCAGAGATGCATAATAGAGCAGGTAATCAGAATCGAACTGACATCCTCTGCTTGGAAGGCAGACGCACTAGCCATTGTGCTATACCTGCATAGGGTATAAGATGAGATTCGAACTCATGTTGTGTCTGGTTAACTGTAGAAGAACCACAATCTTCCCGCCTCGACCACTAGCGCACTTATACCATATGAGCAGGACTGATGGGATTCGAACCCACGATCTCCACCGTGACAGGGTGGCATCCTAGACCACTGAACGACAGCCCTAAATTGTAGCGGGTACTGGATTCGAACCAGTGTCTTTAGCTTATGAGACTAACAAGGAAACCATCTCCTCTAACCCGCTAACATTGTTGAGAATATGTGATTCGAACACATGATCTCCTCTTTGTAAGAGAGGCGCTTTGAACCAACTAAGCTAATTCTCAATATTTGTTGATCCAGACGGATTCGAACCGCCAAACCGAGAACCAAAATCTCGTGTGTTACCATTACACCATGGATCAATCGATCTGATTACATCAGAAAAGTGTACAAATATAAGGATAAAATTTTATATATCCAAATATTTATACACTTATTTTTAAAAAATTGTATAAATTTTTTGTAAAATTACCATTCTACACAATAATCTACATCATCTTGTGCAAAATAAGCTTCATCTAAACCTGTAATTTCGCTTAACGTCTTATACTGTTCAGGAGTATAATCTACTAACGACAGTATCTTATCCTTCTGTTGTTCTGTAATGTCAAAGGTGTAAGACCGAAGATGCTTTTCAAAAACTAAAAGTACTGCTTTCATGGGTAATAGTTTTAAAAAATTGTTATAAAGTGTATTTACTTACGTCTTTTCCATATTTTTGACATTCTCGTACAAAGGAAGATGAAACAAACGAATCTGTTGGAATAAATATCGTTGTTAAACTGGGAAATAACTCACGATTTATTCTTGCAATATTGTTTTCGTATTCATAATCGATTGCATTGCGAATACCTCGAACTATGTGAGTAATATTGTGCTTAAGACAAAAATCTCCAACCATCTCATTTGAAGATGTAACAACAATTCTTTCATCTTCAGAGAAAAGTTTTCGAATACGCCAAATATCTATGTTTTCAGGTTCTTTATCTGAATTAATAAATTGACAGATAACAACTCTATCAAATATTTTTAAGGCTTCGTCTACTATTAGTTTGTGTCCAACAGTAAAAGGGTTAAACGAGCCAGGAAAAATTGCGATTCTCATATAAATACTTTATTTAGTAGTCTCTATAGGATTCGAACCCATATCTAAAGATCCGTAATCTTTTGTTCTGTCCATTGAACTAAGAGACCGTTTAAAACAGGAGAGATTTTACTCTCTCCTGTTTTATTTAAACTAATCATCGAGCATAGCTTTTAGCTCTTCGATTGATTTGTTCTCCAGCTCTTTATCTTGCTTATTCTTAATAAGCTCCATAATACGCTGGTTACGCTCTTTTCGTTCACGATCGGCAATAACTGCTGCAACTTCTGCTTTCTTAGTAAGATAAACATCTTTAAGAATTTCGAAACGCAGCTGATTAGCCGTATTAGCTTTTACAGGCTGATCTAAGAAAGACAGATCATCTTCAACCTGAACTTCCTTTTTCATAATTCCACGAAGATTTCGAATAGCTGTAGCTAATACAGTTAACGGAAGATCGAATAATTGTTCAGCAGACAAACTACCGCGAGTAGTATCAAACCGCAATTTCTGCTGAGCTGCTTGCTTATAAATTGACATGTTTTTAGAATTTTACTTTGATTACACGTTTAAAGTTTCCTTTTAATCGCAGGATTAGTTCATCATGCACAGTTGCATTGAAGCCAAGTCCAGATAGCTGACCATCAGTAGACTCAACTTTCAACGTATTAGCAAGAACTTCCATAACCTTACGATGCTTAAGAAGATCAGGCTTTAGGTTCTCATTATGAAAACCTCGAATGCTTTCAGGAGCTTTACATCCTTCCAACATGAAGAAGTAATGTTTATTACCAACATTATCAGTCCAGTAGTTAGGAGATAAACAGATTAAGTTAACCTTATAAAACTCATTTGTACTCAGTCCATAAATTTCTGTCTGAATGTCAGCAGAACTAACTAAATACTTAGAAGCACGAATATCTACAATTTCCCCATCACTAATACGGACCTGGGCAACATCTACTTTACCCGTAATTTGCTCGTTGATAACAAAACTAAAAACTTGATCTTTATAAGCGATCTCAGCCTTAGCTCCCTTATTATAACCTCTATCATAGTTACGAATAAAGAATCGATACCATCCGTCTTCCATTTTATGTTCATCAGTCCAGAAGATATTTTCAACTCCAAGATTGCGAGGACGAATTATATCGATATCAAGCATACCACTCATACGAGTTTGACGGCCTTTGTAATTACTATAGTAGATTTCAGTACCATCAGGCTGAATAGCATGAGCATCAAGGTCTACAATATCTCTACCATCTTCATTCCAAGTAATAGAGAATCGCAGTACAGCATCAACAACTCCTCCTACAGCCTTAACAGCTTCTTTAATCTGAGACTTACCTGCAAGATTGCCATTATAAGTCCAGCTAAAATTGTTATGCCATTTGAAAATTGGCTTACTCTCCTTATTAACAGATGTAGTAAGCGTCACCATATTGTTCTTATGTTGACTAGTTAGGAAGGCTTCTACAGAAGTACATGTAGGAAGAATATCCTGCATAAACTTCTCGATTGACACTTCCTCAACTTTATTAAACTCACTACGTTTATGTCGAGTACTGCGAGAAGGAGCTACCTGATCAAAAATAGATACAGGGTTAACTTTGCCATCTCCTACATTTAAATGCAGAATATCCGATGCTTTAATATCATCGATAGTAGCACATCGACGATTAAAAGACTCTTCGTAGCCGTTATCTGCAACGAATTTCTTTGCCTCTTCAATCTGTCTTTTAGTAATAGGAGCAACGGCTTTCATATAATTTGCAGGGTCAACGCGCTTATTCCAATTAGTACAAGCTTCGTTAAGATCGACACCTTCTGCTAACTCTGTACAAAGAACTCCAATAAGTTCATTACGGAATCGGGCAAAAGGATTCTTATACGAAACTACCCAGCACCAGTTATCAAAAGCTAAGGAATCCTTATCAAACTTACTTGCTTTATTAGCAAGTTCAATCATCTTATCTACTTTCTGCAGATGAGTTGATCCGTCTAATAACGAACCTTGAGCAATTAGATCCTTTACAAGCACTAATGTGTCAATAGGAATTTCAGTTAAAGCTCGCTTTAAAACGTTTTTAGCATCACGATACGGAGCAATAACTGCTTCAATTGACTCAGAGCTCATACTTACAAACTGTTTGGGAACAAACAGATGCATGTGATTGAACTCATAAATCACATCAGGTTTAACTGTTCCAGGATATGCGTTTACTTCTTCAGGAGTATACTGCTTGAAGTTTTTGTCATACCCCAGCTGAAAAACTGTGTCAGTATCCTTAACACGAGAATAATTAAGCAAATGATATAGAGTACGGAATGACTCAAAGAAAACATTTGCAATTTGCTTTTCCTTTAAAGCTTTTGAAATAGCATCACAACTGTTCTGATATTCTGCCGATGTAGTTACATCGAAAATAGTCATAATGTTGTTATTCTCGTCAATAGCGACAATATTACCATATCGACGAACAAAATTATGACAACAGTTACAGTTATGTACAGAAGAGGTAGGATCACGGAATGTTGGATCATCTTCTTTCTTAAAAGAAGACAGATATAACTCCCATACAGATTCACCAGATAAACTGCTACGAAAAAGCTTACCTGTTGCACACATTTTTTCAAACTGTGCTTGGAGTAACTTAGTTAACTCTTTCATTTTTATGTTTTAAATAATAAATAATAAGAAATATTATAACAAATATTATTATGACTAACACAAAAATTATGCTAATCACAACAAACGTGTTAACTGAACATACAACGTAGATTAAATAAAGTATATAACATAGTAAAGTACAATACAATAGTAATCGATGATATAAACAAAACTTAAAAGTAAATGATAATATTATCAATCCAATCACTAATATAATCTTACTAACTATATCAACTACTTCAATTAATTGAGAATTCGTTGTTATAAACAATAAAAACAACTTCAGAAGTATACTAACAATAATAAAAGGACTAAACTTAATAAAGATTAGACTTAACTTCTTTAACATGATAGAAAATAGAAAATTAAGTTAATAACTAAAACTATCAACATCCAGCTAATAAATGTTAGTAGACGAGATAAACAACCTTGTTTAGTACAAATATCTTCAGAAGTTAATCGCATATCTAAAATTCAGGTTCAAACATACTAGACGCCCAACAAAAATTTCCGTTATCTTCTCTTAAATGATATAAATAACCATCATCAGACACAATAGGAATTCCATTCAACATAGGTTTTTTAACTTCTACAATCTCACAAATTTTTCCACCATATGCATATAGCATATCGTTGGTAAAGCTAAATCTATAAGAAAAAAAATGCACAACCAGGATCGTATGTTGATTTTATTAAAACTTTATCTCCAACTTTATATAAAGGATCCATAATCAATACTTTTTAAAATAGTGGACCTGACGAGAATCGAACTCGTGTCCATCTAATCGTAAACAACAATTTTATTTACATGCTTAGTTATTTTATTCTTTCATTCCGAAAAATAACAAAACGTACTAGATCGTTTTCTTCTTCCATCTTACAACGCATCTAGAAAAACTCGATTATACACGGGAGGCAAAATGCCACTCTCCACCACTTGCATTTTGTGGATGCAAGAAACCTTGCCTATTGTTTCTCCTGGTAAGGATAATCGAGTTTAGGCTGCCATCAAGACAACTTCCTCGATATCACGCGAAGGTGCAAGCGACATAACCTTGTTAGTCATCTTGCGGAAAGTTTTCTTAGCGTTTATTGTTTGGTCCAGTTGATAAAGGAGTTATACCAGCTCCTGCATGAATTGTTATCTACTGCCATTAAATGTCAAAAACCTGGCAGGCCCAAAAGGAAGCCAGTTTATACTCATGGCTTAGGAGTTTAAAATAGTTATAGGATTAAGACCTAAGTAAGACTATAACAAAAACAAAAACAAGGGCAGAACTCTCAGCAATGGCAAGGACAAAGTCAGATTAATTATAACTTTGAGAGTTCTCCAATTTTTGATATAATACTATTTTAATACAATACGCTGTCAAATGACATTTGACGCACAGTGCGTGCACTGTATAAAAAATAGATCTTAATTCCTATATAAAAGATGTAGTGTACTGATGAATATACAGTACAGCTACATCTACCTATTTTAGAGGTTACTTAAAAAATCGTACGTTTCCTTCAATGAATCAGGAATAGCGATTTTAAGCTTGTTGATACGCTTAAGTTCGGCATTCTTCCAATTAGTAAAATCATTCGTAAATGACTGTACTTGTGTAGCATATTCGCTATACTTTTTGGAATATTCAGCATCTACAGCAGCATTATGCTCTTTTACCTTTAACTCAATCGAGTTTTTAATCGAGTTTAATTCTGCTTCAATTGCACGATGTTTTTTCTGAAGTTCAAAATAAACTTCTTCGACATCATCTTTTGAGACACTGATGTTACGATGATACACTTTATCTCCTTCAATATATGCAGGAGAAGCAAATGCTTCAAACATCTGCTGTCGTGCTTCATGAAACGATCCACCAGGATGAATTGTTTTACCGATGATTGCAGCTTTTGCTTCAAGAGCATAGTAATGAGCTTTTGCCTTGATATCCAGCTCAGAAAAGAAATCCTCAAAAGACTTCTTATCTCCACGTGTAGGACTATCAGGTAACTCGATATCGTGCTCTTTGTAGTAAGTAGAAATTGGCATACGCTCAATTTCTGCAAAAGCAGCATTTTTAGCCTTGATAGCTTCTTGCATATATGCAACAAAAGCATTAGCTTTTGCGATTTTATCAAGACTTTCAACAATTACAGCTGTATCATCAACTGCATCGTTGAGTACGATAGGTTGAATATCAGCATTCAACGAACTAACACTGATTTTTACGAATCGAATTCGTGAAATATCAGCTTTTGCGTTTGCAACATATTCTCTGGCTACATTACAGAGATGATTTGCAGAAGTACTGGTAATACCATTTTCTGCAAAGAAACTTTGATATTTTTCTAACATAAAGTTACTTTTTATTCAGAGTAATACAACAATGTTGGATTATTTTTGTGTACATCTATATCAGGATATTGCTTTCCAAATACAGACATATCGAAAGGAGTTACAATCAAATGAAAACCATTCTTAGTTGGAATTAAAGCACGAAACTTTGGTCCAACAGGACGACATTCACGCTCAATAAACAACAAGATATTATTTACAGCACGATTATCGATTGGACCATCAATATCAACAACCCATGTTTTATCGTCTTTATTACACGTTGATCCACAAGCATGATCATAACAACGATAAACTTCTTCCATCTGATCACATCGTATTCGTTCAGCAAGATTCTGTAAACAAACTAACGCTACATCTTTATAGCTTCGCTTGTTTAAATGAATATAAGCACGTGCTTTAAATATAGAACACATTTGCTTAATTTCCTTTTTCTTACCTTCGAAATATTCAAGAGAACGTATACAATAGGAACGAACTAAACGGTTATTTGCTCCTATATCGGGATTATCCTTTGATCTTTGTATAATCTGAAGATAATAAAAATCATCTTTAGATTCAAATTTCAAAAGACTTTTAATCAAGTCAAAATTATCTACCATAAAATAATTCTAATAGGTTAATCTATTTCTATTGGAGCAATAATATTCTCTGCTTTACGTTGCCTATTTTTTACCCAACGACGCAGAAGTTTTCGTGCATAAAGACTTTTAGATCTTCCACCTCGTAAGTCAGAATGTGTACTCCAATCGTGATAAAAGTAATATTTTCGTTTTACGTACCGTTGAGTATAGTTAGTTTTCATGACAATCCTTAGGAATTAGTCCCAATTCTTTAAGAATAGGAAGAATGTGTTCTTTATGTTGAGGTCTTACTTTCATCAGATATTCATATGCGTTCATAGGAGACGCTGACTTAGTAAATCGAGAACATTCCTAATCAATTACCATTGCAAGCCAATCCTTTTTACGAGGAGAAGCTGTATGATGGTGTGAAAATCTAATATGAATTCTTTTTACCTTATCATAAGGTAAGATAAGTTTCAACCAAGGTTTTTCCCAGTCATGAAAAAGAAATCTCCATTTCCAGCAACCAAGATTTAACGCAGTCATTTGGAAAGCACACCAATGTGCAAACCAATACTTAAAAGTACTTCTTTGTGATTTATCAAACATAAAAATAAAATAAGATTGTGTGTTGTTACACCAAATGCTCAAAGGGCTATTATGCACATTGAAATGCTTGTTGTGGATCTTGCGGTCAAGCATGATTTAATCTCGTAGATTATTTCATAAGTATTCACGATACTATAGATCTTGAGTCTAATTTCCTCCCGTACTGTTAGACCTTATGCATAATTAAACTACATAGCTTCCATAATAGATTAAGTTAAAAAGGAAAAATATATCATTTCAGATATATCAAAAAATAACTCTCTCAAATTTACACGTTTGTTTTCCCTATAGTTTTACTCGATACTTATATATCCCACATTTTCCTCGAGTCTTGTATTTTGATATTAACGTACGATTTAATATCTCAACTTCTATTCGCAACTCTTTAAAGGATGCATACTATCAATGCTACCTCCAACCTTATTAAAAATAGAGCCTACACCTCCGATCAAGGAGATGTAGGCAATCGTTTATCGTCTTTTGAGAACTTCATAGTTTTAGTATGGGCTCCTTCTCTTAATAAAGGTTTTTCCTTTACCGTGATAGAGAAAACTATAGTGTTCTACTATAGAGACTACACCTTTGATTTAGCAGGTAGGTTTCTCTGCTTTTGAGCATCACGTACGAGGGATATATGATGCGTTGTGTTTTACCTTACGTCGAACTAACTTATACAGGATTTCACCTGTTTTCTTGTCCTTCATAGGATTACCTTCTTCATCAAACTTTACTTCTTTGAAGGTCATCGTAATGGCCTTCATACGCGGTTTTGCCATAATTTTAGAAAGATTTTAAAGTTTATAAAAAGTTGTGCCGCCTGAGGGATTCGAACCCCCTTACCGCTACCCCAATACACCTATTTGTTAAAGCGGGCCTGATCTACAGTCAGGCGATGTTAAGTCGGCAAATGAGGAGTTTAAGGTACTCCTCTAACCTTTAAATGTTACTTGCCCTGCTTCTTTGCAATATCAAGCAGCATATTCAATCCTACAGCATCCATAGGATTTGCAGAAGCATTCTGATTACCAAGAACCATAACTTCAGGAACCCATCGAACATTGGAATTTGCAAGTGCCTGTGCTACACCAATTGCAGTCTCCTTTTCGATAGTGGCCTTTTCAAGAGGAGTTACAATGTATTCTATATAAGACGCAACTCTTATATACGTTCTCTTACGAACTGCTTATAGTTTCCTATAAGATTAGACTATATCATCTTCCTTAACAGGAAGTTCTCCATTTCCATCACCATTAGCTTGTGATGTACTCCCTTTCGGGATAGTCGTTGAACTTTCTACAAACAAATGATTATAAACTTGCTTAATAAATTCTTTGTATTCTTCTATTGTCATTGTATGTTTAGCATAATTACATTTAGCACAACAAGGAACGCAGTTATTTATTTCATAACCTTTATTTGGATCAATTCTATCAATTCCATTTCTTAGTCATGCACCATCGTGTCGAGAAGTATAAGATACATCTTGTTTATATACTTGTGGAGCAGATCCACAATAAAAACAATTTTGTTCAACTATATTAATAAATTCATCTAAATTTAAATTAAAACTTAGATTTCTTTTAATAGCACCTCTTTTATAGTCTCTATATATTCTCTTTTTTAATGCTAGATTAAGAATTTTATGTTTTTGAAGAAATCTATCATGCACATTTTTACTGACTGTACAAGATCAACATGCTCATCTATTTTTAGCAGCTCTTTCTCTTACATGAAATTCTTTACCACAATCACACCGACACATTCATAATTTTTCTTTACCTCATGAATGTTCTTTTATAAATTCATACAAAAAAGTTATTTTACCTTGTCTATAACCTTGTTTATAAACTTTACTCATAATTTGCATACGTATTAAATATTAATTTTTCTTTTACTTATGCAAATGTATAAATAAAATTTATTATATGCAAATTTCTTTACATATAAATAGCTTAGCTGCTGATTAGCATATCATTTCTGACTTAGCTTTCCAGCAATTAAAAGAATTTGCTATAATAATTACTTATTATAGGGACTAACTAAACTAATCCAGCCTGTACCTTAGCACGTGCGGCAGCTGCCTCAGCAAGACCCTGAGCTTCAATACGTTTAGCATCCTCCTTAGCTTTAAGAGCTGAAAGACGAGCTACTTCATATTCCTGCTCAGCCTTAGTAACTTCTACAGCCTTTACTTTCTCCTGCTCCCACTTAGCCTTCATAGCCATAGCTTTACCCTCTTCCTCTGCACGAATTGCCTCCTGTGCAGCTGCTGCAGCCTTAGCTCGAGAAGTCTGGATAAGCATGTTAGCCTCCTGCTGCTGGGCAATCTGTTGATTTACCTTATCTGCATACGCGATCTTAGAAACAGCTACTTGTCCAATCTCAAGACCATAGTAGGCAAACGGAGAAGATTCACTTCGCTTATAACCACCTGCAGCAAGACTATCGGGGATCAGAGTTGCAACGTTGATAATCTTCTTTTCTCCCGTAATAGCATCCGTTACTTCGACTCGTTTAACAGCGGTCTTATAAACACCGTTATTCAGCTGGTCAGTAATATACTCAATCAGGTCATTCTTCTTCTCTGCATACGATTCAAAAGCAGACATCAGAGGGCCAGAAGCATAAATTACCTTAGTAACAGTTGGACGAACAAGATCATTCATAAGTCGATCCATACCATTGTAATCAGTCTGAATACGTTCGAGATACTTCTTATCGGTCGGAAGTTTTACTCGAAGCGAACCATAGATCATACCATCCGAAGCATCATTAAAGATTACAGGGATAGGATTTCCCATACGTTCACCCTTATCGTTCTCAGAACCGAACCACAGCTGCTGAGTTTTAAGATAAGTAGTAGTTTTTCCCCACCACTGCCACTTGAAGCCTGGAGTAGTCCAGTACTCCATGTTTCCCGAGAAGGGATACTGATTTACAACGATAGTTTCGTTTTTGACGTCTTCGCCAAACTTACCGAGAGTACAGAGAAACAGTACAGCCAGCGCTGCTACCAGAACAGCAAGAATCTTTTTGAAATTCATTTTTTATTGGATTTAGTTAAACATTAATTTCTTTTGAAGAAATAATAAAACGGAATAATTACTTTCCAACCGATTTTACGATTTGTAATCTTACATACGTCTAGCAATTGAAAAATCACTAGTACATAGTAAAAGACCAGTAAAAATCCGAACAATAAGATTAAAAAACGAAAGAAAATCATTTTGTGTCTTTGTTACAGTAAATTTTAACTTCTTGAGGTACTACTTGTATAAGAATTGTATCTTTTCGTTCTTTAAAAGTAGTATTGATAACTTTTTCGAGAGAATCAACATTAAGAACTAATCTTTGAATGTTGCTTTCAATTTTTTCACATCGTCTCTGATATACAGATACACTTGCATTAAAGAACGCAAAACTTATTAAAGCAGATAATGCTAAAAATAGCACTAATGCCCAAAGCTTTAAAGACCTCTCTCTATCCATAGTTAATTATCGAACAAACTACTTGTTTCAAGTGATGAATCGACATCTAAAATTGAAGTAACTCTATTACGACAAGGACATGAAGGCATGTGATAAATAAAATCACAACCATAATTAGTTATATATTCATGTCCTTCATATGTGAAATGATAAAGATAACTACCTGTTTTCACAATGTCTATCCGAACAGAAGGTATCTTTATCGTTTCAGTTGTTTTAATTGTGCTTGTACCAACTGTAATTGTTTCAGTACTTTCTGCAGGACAGCAACTTACAATAGTAAGTACACTAAGAATAAAAAGTAATTTTCGCATATTTCATTTAATATTAATCAAAGAAAAACTATACATCAGCTGTTAAATTAACAATTATTGCTTAATTGGCATAGCATTTTAAACGTGTTCTTTTTTAGCCAATGTTATTATAGATGCACGTACTAATGTATAGTAATAACTTAGTTACGTAAATGTGCAACCTATTACACAGATTCGTTTAGTTAGTTATTGCAGGTCAGCAGGATTCAAACCTACATCTTTAGAGGTTTGCTCTAACGCTCTTTTCACTTAAGCTATAACCTGAATTAAGAGGTACAAAAACGGTACCTCCGTCGTGCTACTATCCGTAGCTATTGACAGTCTCTGCCAAGACTTCTCTGTTTTTCTCGACGGCTGGCAGACCATCAAGATTATCAGATAAACACGTTGTCAATAAAATTGACTTAACGTACTAAATTGTATTTAAAATGATTATTTAAAGCTTCATATTGTTTAAACTTATACTTTGAATCAAAGCTTCTTGCTTCATCCCACGAACCTTTGGCAATTATAGAAGCTTTTTGTACAAAGAAATTGACAATTATTTTTGCATCTTCAATTGTTGGAATAATAATCTTATACTCTTTATTTCCAAAGAGTAAATGATAATCAATTAAAGGATTTACTTGTATTTTGTTTCGGGCATATCCTTCTTTAATGCGAAACTTTGGAGTAAATAACCATCCATTGCTTAGCATTAACATTGCCTTATAAAAAGCAGTTTGAAGTAAGCTTGATTCAAAATACCAAGATTCAACAGCTCCAACAACACTTTTTACTTCTACAATTTTTCTTGCAGTAACAAGATCGTTGCAAAAATAAATTACTATATCGTTTTGACAATATGTACCTCGATATTCTTCTGCTGCTTCGAGTTTACAAGCCATTTTAGCTTGATAATTTACACCTCTTTGACAGTTTTCAGTTAATCTTTTACGATATAGTTCTCTACGAAGTTGCAAATACTTTATTTGAGCAGCTGACTTTTTGATTAAATCAGATGCGCTAAATTGAAACTTGTCTTCCATAATTTAAAAAAGAAATACCATTCTGTAATGCATGCCTTTGCAATGGTATTCAAAAACTAATTCATATTGGCTAAATAATAATCATAACTCTTTGAACCTAAGCTACAGAACTCAGAAGTAAAGTTATTCAATCAAAGAGTTGTTTTCGCTGTACCTTTACCCATCTCTTATTCTCTAGATGTTTTCTGGCCTCGGCTCAAGTTAACTGCGTTTATTCCCTCTAAACTTATAACGAGCGGACTCTCTCAGCAGTTGAGAACTCATCAGATAGGCTAACCACTTCCTATTGACCTGCAACATAACTCTCCCGTTTTAAACGTCAGTAAACCATGCTGTTGTACATGATACTCTCTAGGTAGATATTAAATAAACATCTAGCTAAATTTCTGTTATTTTACATGACAGAGAGTTTGCCATGAGAGTTTACGGATACTCTAAACAGTTCACCTTATTTTATTAAGAACTTATTCATACTAAAATTATACTTATAAAATTATAAGTTATTTTAGCAGTAAGAAATTTGATGTAATCTCTTTTCCCCACTCTGGGTTTAACCCAATAAAATAAGTTTATGTTCATCACCTAAACCCCATGAAAACACTAGTCTAATGCTTCGATAGCATTATCATCTAGAAACTCATCTACTAATGATTGTGTAATATCATTTGTATTGAGTGTATCTTTTTCTATTTTTTCATCCATATTAATTTTCTTCACTACATCTTTTTACATATACACAAGCAATATATATTAAAAATATAGTATTGACAAGTGGTATTAAAAAATTAAAGAAATAGGATTTGTAATTATCTTCTTTGCCAAATCCCTCGCGATAGGACTAAGCAATCCATCCATAATAATTGCTATAAAAAATCCTAAGGTTAGCCAATATACAATCCAAAATAAACTCATAAAACGTTAAATTATTAGTAGCGGGAGTAGGATTCGAACCCACGTCCTCCAGGTTATGAGTCTGGCAAGCTACCACTGCTCTATCCCGCAATTTAGCCCTGGATTTAAGTGATATAGGGCTATAACCACTGATTTTATTAGTTTACTCTAATTCTTCACAGTCTGGACAACCGTGTTTAGAAATTCTTTGCCATATTGCATCGAAACAAAGAGCATAACCTCCTGAATTTTGAATTAGACGATCAAACAATCGCGATTCATAATCAGGACTCGTCTTAAACTGAATGAGATTTTGATCCCAGTATTCTCCAAACCATTCAGAGAATGTAAAACCAGTTGTATTATTATGCAGAATAGCCATTGCTATCATCCCAATCATAGAATCAAGCATCTGGCTATGAAACATAGTATTACAATTTGAGCTGACTTTAATCTCTTTAACTGCTTGAGCTTCATATCTTGGAGCAACTACACATCGAAAACATGCAGGAGTTACACCAGGAATGTAGAATACAATTTCAGCACACTGCGATTGTTCGTAGAAACCACCCCAGATAGCAGACTTCTTATAACGTAATGCTAACTTATTTCCAAAAGCTTGTGCTTTAAAAGAATCTGTTAGAAAAAGCAGCAAATCTGCAGAACCAAAGATTTCATCCAATTCTGCATCAGTCATATCTAAGAAGTTTTTCGTTATGCCCTTATAATCCAAATTAGGATTAATAGAATGTAAATGTTCTGCAAGAGCATCTACTTTCTTCATTCCTATTTGGCTTGCAGCAAATCCTTGTCGACAAAAATTGACTTCATCAACTGTATCAAAATCTAATACAGTTAAATGGCCAACTCCTGTTCGAGTTAATGCTTCATAAAGACAGTATGCACCTCCAGCGCCAACACCAACAATGCGCGTATTTTGCAACAAGTTGATATCAACTGCGTTACTTATACGGGAAAAGTCCATCTAATAAGTAATTAAGAAAACTATTTAATGATTCTTTGATAGATGTTTTAGGTTTTAAAGATTCTTTCCAGAACTTGTCATCCCAACCTGTTACATCAACATAGTCTCCTCCTTCTATCATACCTGCAGGAGGTAATGTATTTACTGTTTCACCTGGAACAGAAGTAGGAGTAATAGTTTGTACCTTAGGAGGATTAATAATATAACCATATTTACTTACATGAGGTTCTACAACAATCTCAATGTGAGTACCAACAGTTATATCTTTATCTCCGTTAAATAAAATACACGGATTAAGATTATATCCTCCATCAGGAATAGTTGAAACAATAGGAACTAACAATTTAGGACGAGGCATCCATTTAAACGCTCGTTGAAAATATCTAACATCCATAATGCTCGGAACTTTTAATCCAAATGGATGACTGTGAATAAATCCAATACAAGCTAATGCTTTTTCATCCCAAAGTCTTCGAACGTGTTTGTTTACGAAATCCGTATTGATGGTATAAGATGCACAAGTAGTATATGCAGCTTCATCAAATATAAATTCCCTTACAACATAATCGTCCAAATGACCAAAGAGTAATCCGCCAGATTCTGCAGGAATTCTTCCAATAGTATTAATGATATCGTTATAAGCGTTACTTGTAAAACGCATAACGAGATCACGATCATCGGCGTGTAAGTTGTTTGTCAATTGTGATACCAGTTTTAATATATTTCCAAGTTAACTCTGCCCAATCTGCTGAGAATTTCTTTGCTTGTTCCTCGGATCGTGGTTCATAACCATGCATTATGCATATTTTGTACTTACAACCATTACGTTTTGAAGGTAAACGATGTGTTACAGCGCAGTTGTCTTGTCTAAAAGCATAACTTGGTTGAGATAAAATATCTATTTCGTATCGAGAATTATAATATCCTGTCGGTATATACCGAAAAACAAAATATGCTTTACCATCTTTTGTTCTATAGATATTATATTTTCCGTTAAAACGAATTAGACTGTTATTAACTATATACGAATTGTTATAGTTATCCCACTGAGTACACCTACGTAATAGTTTACGTCGTTGAGAAGTATTTGTAACTATAAGTACTAAAAGAATTAATACTAAAGTTACAAATACTATCCATAAAATCACTAACATATACATTAATGCAGTGTACCACTTTTGATTTCCTCGCCACCCATTCGCTGCTGCTCAAACTGAACAGGTGGACGGCGGGCAACCTTAACTTGACGGTTATTATCTACAACAGCTACTGCAACATCGTTTGCATCAACCGAAACCATAGTTCCACTAGCCTGTTTGTAGTTTACTTCCTCGATAACTTCAGCATCCTGAACTGTATCAGTTTGCTGTTTTTCTTCTCGGTCCAAAAGGACGTCTAAAATTTTACGAAATTTTCCCATGTTTTTGAATAATTTAGGTATGTTGTACTCCAGGTCGGACTCGAACCGACACGGACCCTTCGGTCCGAAGGATTTTAAGTCCCTCGCGGCTGCCAATTACGCCACTGGAGCGGAAGAAGTCAGATAGAGCCTGGGGCCACTCCTTAGACATCGACCTACCTTCTAAGGATAATTGGATATCTGACTTTTAAAATTTATTTTTGTACTCGGAGCGGGAATCGAACCCGCACGGCCATTGCTGGCCAAGGGATTTTAAGTCCCTCGTGTCTACCTATTCCACCATCCGAGCAAATCAAATAAAATGATTAATGTGGACCCTACAGGGCTTGAACCTGTGACCTACTGATTATGATTTTTTTCTAATTCTTTGAAGAATTTTTCTAGTAAGATTATAAAACTGAGCTACTTTTTCTCAAGACCTTAATTCTTGATACTTTTTGGTAATTTCATCTTTAGTAGGATAATTTTTAGAACTATCTCTACATTCTTTAGAACAATATATTTTTCCTGTTGATTTAAGAAATCTTTTACCGCATATAGGACATACTTGCCCTGTTAGATTACTAAAACTAGTTGTCTTAGAATCTATTATATTAGAAATATTATCTAAAGTCAATTCAGGATAATGCAGTTCTCTATGACAATTAGCGCAAAGTAAAATACATTTATTCAATTCTTGTTCTAATTTATCTATACTAGTATTTGAAAATCTTCTACTATCTATTTGATATTCTTTTTGATTAGGATCTAAATGATGAAATTCTAATGCGGAAATATTTTTATTATATCCACATTTTTCACATTTAGCTCCACGGCTTAATATAGCCTCATATTTTCTCTTTATTCCTCTTAGTTTTTGTGATTCGTAATTATTCATATTTTATGCATTTGGATTTAATACACAAAGATAATGAATAATTTCATAATTACAAAGTTTTTGGAACAAAAATGTGCTCACTGAGGGACTCGAACCCCCAACCACTTGGATATAAGCCGAGCGCACTAACCATTGTGCTAAGTGAGCATTTTAAAATGAAGGAGTGGGTGACTGTCACTCTAACAGTTACTAATACTAGTATAATGGCCTAGCAGCTCAGTGTCACAGTCTTCCGACACATTAGTAATGTATTTTTACTTCATCTTGCAGGTGTAACGGGATTCGAACCAGACATACGATTCCCTCAAGAGTTCTCTCTTAGCGTATCTCCGAAGTTGCCACCTCGGTGTTTTACCATTAAACTATACACCTAAAACAAGTTGCAAATATAGCACTTAATTATTGAATATGCAAATTATTTACAACTATGATAAACATGAAAAGGTCCACAATGAATTTTACCATTTACAGAAGTTTCTCTTCTATAAATAATTTGAAAGACATTTGGATGATCCTTTATATAGTCTTCGACTTGCTGAACTGAAGAGAATGTTGCCAATATTTCCCATTTGTTAGAAATCGCATAATATTTACAATCTTTAGCAAATTTCAACAAGCTTTTAGTCACTTCTTTATCAAGAAATGCTTTACACTCTTCAGCACTTTTACTTGATCGGCATTGATCAAAATGAGGACAGTGATGACAATTATCTCGCCAATTTTCTTTCTTAGGAATCATTACATTAACTCTTTTGTTAATTTACTCTAATAACTTCAATTCCAAGTATTTTGCTATATTTTACAATATTAGCTACTTTGAAATCAAGATATTGTCCATTTCTATATGTTTTATATAGACGTTACTCTTCTATTTTAAGAGGAGCGATAATATTCTCTGCCTGTCGACGGAGATTCTTAGCCCATCTACGAAGAGTTTTACGAGCGTTAAGACTTTTTCTGCCTCTTTTATTAAAGAACGGAGAATATTTCTTAGTCATCCAATCATCGAAAAGCCAATGATTTTTCGCGTATCGTTGAGTAAAATTACTTTTCATATTACTTAAGTTCTACAGGTTCATCTTCCCATGTTAATTCACGACCAATAAGTTTCTTAATCGTTCCTTTTGGTAATTCAATATCGCTACAATGATGTAATTCTGAACGTCCTCCTTGTCCATCCCAAGATTCATAAACAGGATCTTCAAATATATCATATTCAGAATTTCTTATAGGCTTACTAGCAAACATATATTCATGTCCGCTTTTGTTTGTTGCTACTCATGCCATATCTTCATATTTTTAGTGATCCCAGAGAGGTTCGAACTCTCGACCCCTACATTAAAAGTGTAGTGCTCTAACCAACTGAGCTACGGGATCAGTATACATCCTCCTACTTGGTCGTTGGATGTATGTAATGACTCTCAAGTATGCAAGTATTTCTTAAACCATTGTAGAGTACTTAAATAAATATTTTTAATCTCTTCTCTGTACTGCTTAAAACAGTTGTATGTTAAAAGTTGTAAGAAAAGACCAATTGCTACTAGTATACTAACAAAACCTAAAGTAATATTAGATGCAGTTATAGCATTAAAAATATTAAGTACTACAAATATAGCGCCTAAATAAAAAAGTGTTCTTCCCATATTTTTAAAAGTAAATTTAAAGAATAAACTATGTACTTTGGCCTCAGGGGCAGGAATCGAACCTGCGACCAATAGATTAAGATTCTATCGCTCCACCACTGAGCTACCCACAGGACTTATAAAGCACATAGTTAGTTATGTTTGACAAATTGTATATGGTCAAGAATCAAATAATTCTCAACAGTAACACCAATTTCATCAAATTCTTTTGTGCTATCCCAATCTTCCAATATTTCAGCTTTTGAATGGGTAGCATAATAGTTTTGCAACGCAGCTAAAATATCGTTCATAATTTTTATTGGTAATTGCTATAAAGTACTCGGTACGGGATTCGAACCCGTGATTTCGAGAATGAAAATCTCGCGTCCTAGGCCAGCTAGACGAACCGAGCATCGTTTCTAACCTTAAAGGTGGCTAGATACCTATGTACTTACTAAGAGTGTACACTACTCTGATCTTGGCACTAGTTGTTTTAATTTATTAGGCAACATATTCAACATATTCATATCTACTTGTTCCCTTATTTATATATTAACAACTATTAACGGCACAGGATGGAAACTCATGCGCAAAGGCAGTTGAGGAGAGAACTTCGATCGTTAATCTCTCAGTGCAATGACATAAAGTACTAGCACCTTCCCATTCATTTAATAATAATAAAACATTAACAAATATATAAATCATATTTGTTAAACAATCTATATAACGCGAGACTAACTCGTAGTCCCGCCGCACTAGGCCTAATACCTATTTAAGGTCGCCTAGTCGACCATCACGATGATCCCGAGCTCACGCATGTCCTTCTTGAGCTGGTCTACATCGCCTGTACGCATGAACTTCTCCTTCGCCGCATTCACAGCGACTACATGCGCCTTCTGTCGCTTCTCCTGCTCGCGAATCTCACGGAGCCGATAAACAGCCTGACTCTCGAGACGGTCGATCTCGGCGAAAACTGCCGTCACCCGCTTGATGTTCTTCTCTTCAGCTTCCTTCTGATACTTCTCAGCGGCCTTCTTAACAATGTCAGCCGTCATGGTGTGGTTTGCGATGATCTGCTCCAGCGAGTTCTGCTTGTTGTTTTTCTTGTTGCTCATGGTTTGTGTGTTTTTGTGGGTTAAACGAAATTGTGCTATAGCCACCGATCAAAGTGACTATAGCAAAAGTATGAAAAAACGGTTAATTTGTAATGAAATATTTTTGCCTACGAAGGATTTTTATTCTTTATCATACGTTTAAATTATAAGCGAACGAATATTTTGCATTTTATCGAATCATTTTACTTATAACTTAAATCGGTCGATCTCGAATATGTGCCATGCTCTGATGACTTTAGACGGTTATCCACAACTAGATCAGGTTGTAGTTTGGACTAATTAACGACCTTAAGAAAAAAAGATCTGCGGGCTCTCAACCTAGCGAAGCAATCGAAATTTTCAGATCAGATGAATTTTTAAAAAAGAAACTGTTTTAATAATAGAAGGTATTACCCATGTGTTTCACAACACGTTCTCTATTAACTATCAATTCAATAAATAAACTTGTTGGAGAAATAAAATTTATCTACGAATTAGTAAAATACCTAAAGATAGACAGTTTATGGCGTTAAAGCGTTGTGCCATTGCGCTGTGTTAATGGTTCAGTCTCGGCGTGCCAATCTCCAATAAACATGCAAAGTAAAGGCGTCTTTTTATATTTTTGGCCGCTATGAATTCATTAACCATTTTGTCAGGTATGGTATGTCGGTTAACTACCAACCAAGGTTGTAGTTGATGCCGCACTCGCCGAGCCACTGCTGTGCAGTAGTAACCGACACTTCACCTCGCTGTCGTTCTCCGTTCTCGAAGAATCGAAGAAACCAACCACGAGGAGTTCGGTAGAGCTTCTCATGCAGATGTTCTTCGACCTTAGCCGCAGAGAACTGCAGATAGCCGTTTTTCTTGTTTTTGAGGGACATAAAGTCCTTTTTGCGCATCGTTTTCTTGGAAATGATCTGATACTTGCTCATGATCGTACAATTTTAGATATTGTTAAACTTATAGAATTGAGTTGTGACATAATTGTACCAAATATTTCGGTTATTTCTTTTTTAGAACCGTCATAAATAAATACAAATTTGTCTTTAGCTTGTTCAGTAGGAACTACTGTAATCGTGTTACAGATATAGCCTTTTAATTGCCTTGACTTCTTAATCTCTAAATCAGCAAATGGTGTTTTCTCAGAAGTAACTGACAGACAATATACTTTGTCTTTAGTTACTTTGAGTACAATATGATAATGTGGAACAGGAATTGCTCCTACTCTCATATGTACGACATCCCATTTTTTTAATTTAGTTACAGGAAATTTTGAAACAGGAATGTTTGCAGGCGTACGAGTGTTAGAAGAAAAGCAGTTAGGTGAAATTGTTGCTAACAATTCGCCTAACTGTTCTCTTTGTCCTTCAGTACACTCAGGAAGCGTTTTCAAAATATTCTGTAAAGATTGAAGTCTCGGTAGAAACTTCGAATCTTCCATACTACAGACACATTCGATAAGCTGCAGTCCAGTCTTTGCACCGATCAGTCTTCGGAGCTACGAACTTACTTTGCAGGTTCTTGAGGAACTTCTGTTTGTCTTTGATGTCATCAAATACGTTGTAGAACGCAAGAATGGCATCGCGTTTGAAAACGCGGTCATCTTTGATGGCCATATAGACTTTGTGCAGCATCATCATTTTAAAACGAGCTGCCACGAGTTCGTCGTATGTGATCTGCAGTTTTCCTTCCTTAAAGACACTGCTGGAGTAAGCACCTTTAATGATTTGAACTGCGGCACGAACTCCTTTAAGATGTTTCTGAGTTTTGGAGATAAAGTCTGCTAACTTGATATAGGCATCAACTTCCAGCGTCGTATATGCATGGAAGTAGTCTGCCGCAAGCCAGCGTTTCTGTCCTGAGTTGAAACGAATTGCCAGCTGTACAGGATCCTCGTCAGATGTGATGATGAGTACACGAAGGAACAGTTTATGAGAAGGATTATTCTCACAGACGTTACAGAACGCTTTGTAGCGATTCTGGCCATCAACTACGTAACCGTCTTTGGTTACGAAGATAGGAGGAATCCATTCACCACGTTCCATCGCTCCCATCAGAGAACGAACATGTGCGGGTTTCGTGTGACGATTTGCGTCAAGGAATTTGAAATCCTTACGTGGTTCACGAATAAAAATGATCTTTTCTTCTTTTTGCGTTTTCATATTTACAATGTTTTGAATTTTAGTATCGGATAGTGAGATTCGAACTCCTATTTCAGTCTGTTTACCATGGGCGACTGTGTCCTACCATTAGACGAATCCGACAAATAAGGAGCTACTATACTTCACTCCTCGGAAGTTGGCTACTTCTTAATAGCCGATTTAACCAAAAAAGTCTAAACCTATGTCGCGAAAATAATTTTACAGAAATAAAAATAGCTATTGTGGCCGTGCATTCAGTATCCACACCTTTAACCTGAACATTCTCGGAACATTTAAAATGTTAGCTATTTTATGGTTGCTATTTTCTCTCACGTTAAGATAGCATAGCTGCTAGTACTTTCCAGATTTCGTCAGTCTGCGGGTATTAGTACGTCCTCTTGCTCAAGTCCAGAGTGTGCTGAACAACACTGTACTATACTACGCGTGGTACAACGCTACCTTACATCGTCATGTTAGGGTTTAGAGCACCTTATTTTGACTCTCATTGGTGCTCGTGGAGAGTTTGAAAATAGATATACCTACACTTTGCCTTTAGCTGCTTTACTCAGTTTGTGTTGCAGCTTCACCTTTTTTAGAGTATGTAAGAAATAAAACTGAAAAATTCTTAAACATCTCTGAAATTACCCAACCTCGGTATATCTACAAAATACACAACCATACTTAGTGCTATGAGCTTCTTAATAGCTACTTACGCGCTTTCACTAAAAAGATTCTAAACTAAGTGATCCTACTCTATCTGGCAGATTAATTATGGCTGCAGCTTTGCTACAGAATTTAACAGTAAATCTGTTTTACGTGTATTTTTATGAGTTATTTGCATTTTTCAATGCACAGAGAGACTACAGTTGAATTTTTGGGTATTCTTGCGTGGTCAAGTAATAAATAATATATCTTAACTTTAGAAAGAATGATCTGTTGTGATATCAAGTCATAATCACAAACCTTAGGAGACATTCGAAATTCGATTATTGTCTTATCGGCAAGTTCAACTTTAGCAACTACTTCGATATCATCTAAGTTTTTGACTGTGACATATTCTTTTTCTTCGACCAGATACTCAAATTCACGTTGTTGTCGTTCTTTCTCGATTTGTTCAAATTTTTCGTTTGATTCGTTAATAAGAGAAACGAGTCTTTTAGTTCTTTGAACTTCTTTATACCCAAAATATACTAAAAAAGAACCGACAATAAGAAGCACGATAATACTAATGCCTTTCTTAATATCTGTTTTCATGGTTTTTGTGTTAAAGTATGTTTTAAGTGCGAAACTTTAGTTTTATCTATGTTAAAATCAATAAAATCTAACTAAACGCTTGCTCAAACTACAAAATTGTAATAAATAAATTTACTACATGTAGAGTAACTTGCTGATTATGAATGTTTTATTGATTATAGTATGTATGATGTGAAATGAAAAATTGTGAGGTAAAAAAGGTTAGGAAATGGAGAGAGGAGGGACTATCCCTTCTCTCTCATTCCGTCCAATGATTATGAAAAACTTTTTGTCACCTCGGCAAACTCAGTCGCATTTTGCACAGCAACAGGACTCGAACCTGTATCACCTCATTACTGAGGGGTCTTACCAGTTAAACGATACTGTTTTGAACATCTGTTGGTGTTTACAATAGTTGGCTAGACCAGTAGAAACACGAAACAATGGCCAACCTTCGGTCTCTTAAGCCATTTAGACCTTTGGATTTGTGGGTATAGTGGGATTCGAACCCGTAAGAGGTCTATCTATATGTAGCACGTTACTACATAGGAAGATAAACAGTTACCTTTACTTAGGCTTGCGCCACGCAGTTTACGTCTGCGCTGACCTACCAATGGTCTTATACCCATAAAAAGACCTGCCACTACTCAGGTCTTAAAAGCCACTAAAAATGTTTGGTAATAGCGTGTTGTAGTGGTAAAAGTTTAATCTATGATACAATTTGTGCTCATAGAAGTTTTCAGGCTTCTATGAACTATTCTTCGTTACTACCGAACACAAGTGCGAATATTACTACAACTGTGACAACGATAGTTACGGGAAGTGAAAAACCTACAGTGGTAGCAATCCCTCCTGTAAATAAACAAGCGAAGATTGAACCAAACAATGCGGTCATGAACTTATCAAACTTACTCGACTTTTCCATCTAAATGAATGCACCTTTGTATAAAATATTCGCCCTTTTTATTTGCGTGTAAAACAAAGTAACTTTCGGGGTTCTTATACCAACACCGTCAGTTTACTACTACATACTCGCCGCAATTCGTGACGAGAATGTTAAAGGGGCGCTTTCACGCCCCTTTAACAGTCAGCAGTCCGTTACGCCGCATTACACGAAGACGAGCTTAGCGACAGTGCGCGGACGAGTACCGTCGGTACGAGTACCGTTCTCGAAGATGGCCTCCTGGAACGTGACCTCTTCCTTCGCGGTAATCTTCTTGCCGAGGCATGCCTCGATGCGAACTGCGTCGTCTTCGCAGGTACGGAGAGCTTCCGCAACGGGATGCACGGGCACCATCTTGTGGTCGTAACGACGCAGGTTGCTTGCCGACAGATAGGCAGGCTTGCCGTTCTTCAGACCGAGGATGAGAACCTCGACCGCATCGCTGTTTGCGCGAACCTGGCGCGTTACCGTCTTGATGTCGCCGACAGTGTCAGGGAACTCGAATACGTCGCCTACATTGAGGCCATAGGTAACGAGACCAACACCCTTACCCTTCAGGGCTTCGATACCACCTTCCTTGATGGTCAAACCGTTCCGTACAGGAACAACAGGCATTTCGCCTTCAGGAATCTGATTCAGTTTCATAAATATACAAATTTTAAATTATTAATTCGGTGATTAGCACACCCGACATTTGTTGTCTGGGTAAATATTTGTTGGGAGCTTTGTTTTTGTTCTCCCTAAGTATTTGTTAGACGCTTTGGTGAATTGTTGTTTTAGCTTTGGTTGTACATACATTTATAAGTGGAGAGCATTTACTCTCCACTTGAGCCAAAGTACTTGTTGTTTTCAATATCTAAACCAAGTTCCTCTTTTAAATATGCTACATACTCATAAGTAGGAATATCAGTTGTATTGAACGCCTTGTAGACTTTATCCAGTCTGTCCTGGATAATTCCCAATCGCCTGAGAAATTCTTCTTCTGTCATGTTATAAACAGTTAAAGAGAGGACTATTGTCCTCTCTTAGTTGCCAGTATTTCTCGCATAATTTGAGTGATGGTATCATCACTCAGTCGAGAGGGACGTCGGTGTCCCCCTCGAGGACGCGGAAGTTCTTGATTTTCTTCATCTTCGTAACGATTGTATCGACGTTCAACGTGATGTACTTCAACGATGCTTTCAGCATCAATCATGATGCCATTAATGATAGTGGTAATCATAGAGTTAAGATATTTAATGTTTAAGATATGCTTGTTGCTTTTGTTATAAAGATAGGGAGTAAATTACTCCCAAGGAATTAACTCAACTATCCGTCTCAGATACAGTTTATTGTAAATGATAAACGGAAGCCAAGCAATAACCCACGGAACGTAATCTACTCCGATAACGACGAATAGCATGACAAGTAACTCGCCAAGAAGTAACTTTTTCATAGTTTATGATAAAATTAAAATAGGTAAGAGAGAAATTCTCTCTCACCTATCTTTTATTCATCACTTAAAGAGTAGTAGTTGAATAGTTTTTTCCTCTATCACATCCATTTCAATGAATGCGACTGATTTCTTGATTTTCAGCAGGATATTAAATACGTTATTAGGTATATGATACTTGATTCCAGATATCTCAATAATAACGCAGCAACGAGATGCTCCAACTATACTATTAAGCATAGTATTGATTTCTAATTTCATAGTGATTTTTGAGTTAAGGTTAATACTATAGATACGTTTGATTGCTTTTGGTGATCAGATTAAAAAAGAAAATACATTCCAGATTTACTGGAATGTATTTTCAATGAGCGATTAGCGTCTCCAAATCACTTTGCCAGTGTTCCATTCTGCAAGAGAGAAATTGATCTCAGTATCAGATTCATACTTGTAAGGCCTTGCGATGGTGTACTCTTCGTCTTTGTAACTTCTCCTGTTTACCTCGTTTGCGGCGTCTTCTTCCGTCTTGTACCAACGAATTTCCATTTTCGTGTACTTGATGCGTACATTTACAGTACCCCGCAGGAAGTTGGGATCCGCAGATTGAATCTCTACAATTGTGTAGTTTTTATCGTTGCAGGTTACTTCCACCATATTGATGGGCCGCACTGTCAGTTCTGCGTCGCCAGTGATAATAGCGATAGCATTCTCGCGGTGCTCTTCTGGAATACATTGAATGAGAAGTGCAACGTTGTCTATAAAAATAGAAGTTTCAACGCTATTAGCGTAAGTCGAAAGCAATCGCTTGATAAGATTGAAATTTTGCATAGTCGTAAGAGTTAAGATTAACACTAATCACCTATTAAATGATTTGGTTATTCTTTAAAAAGAAAGTGGGAGATTACTCTCCCACTCCTGACAAGTCAGTTGTCTGCTCGGTATAAACATAATCAACAGTTTTAGACAACGTAACCTTGTCCCAGCCTTCTTTCTTGAAGACCAGCATTGCTTGCTCGATTGAAGAGAGACGCTTGCTCTTCTTTTCAACCTTAACTCTGCTCTTGGCGTCTTTCACCTTCGACGATAAGTACCTGACGCTTTGCAAGTATGTCGCGTACTTTCGTGATGGTAACAACAGACATTTCGAGTTTAGCAGCCAGTTGTTTCAAGCTGAGCTGCTCGAATTTTTCTTTGGAATAGTTCTTGTAGAACACGTCGATAATCACACCAACGTGCTGCATGAGAATAGGCTTCATATGATTTAGAATTAAGGTTTGACAGATGAGGAATTATCCCCTCTGTTTAGAGGGGATAATTGCGAAGATGACTGCGATAAACAATACTGTAACCGCATACAGGAATAGGTTGCTATGAGAAACAGCACCAATCAGCAGGCAGACACCTGCAAAGAAAAATACGTAGCTGAGGATGTCAAGAAAACGTCGCATACAGTCTCGAGTTAAGGTTACAAACCGATTATCATCTTTGGTAATGGTAAAAAGAATATAAGAGCAAAAGCTCTTATATTCTTAGAACCAAGAATCGATGTAGTTGTCCAGTTGCTCTTCAGCAATCTCGTCTTGACGACGCATCTCGTTCAACTCTTCAGGAGTATAATCAGTGATATCGAGGTTAATCATGGCTACGTATTTTTGAAATTATCCTACGGATATGTTTGTTGCTTTGGTAAATTTGTTTCAATTTTTAGCCAGGATTTTTGTCTAAATTTTTTTCATTTTCCCTTTTAGATCCCCAGGGGGAGTTTTTTCATAGTATCCGTACACGCCCATTATCTCTACAAAAAATCACTTTTCCAATCAATCGGGGGGGGGGCGTAAAAATCAACCTATTAATATAGATCTATCCGAGCGCCTCCGCGAAGCGAGGATATATAGTTATATAGATAGATATCACCTAGGGCACATTACTGTATTACCTAGGGAACACAGGTGTATCGCATAGGTAACCAAGTGTATCACTCAGGGCACATAGGTGTATCACTCAGGGAACATCACTGTATTATATAAATATCATTATTATATTGTATAAATATTTGGTAATGTTATAATATTTTATTATTTTTGTAAAAATTTAATTCAAATATTATGGATAAACAAACACAACACATTCAAGTGCCTAAAGGATTGGGCACCAAAGAAATAAAAATGAATCCTACAGATTATCTTATCTATGGTTATATGCGTATGAATATGGATAAAGATAGTTTTAAAACATTTATATCTTTAAGAAGACTCTCTGAATTATCGCAAGTTTCAATTAATACAGTACAAAGTAGTATTAAAAAATTAGCAGCGGCTGGAGAGATTAAAATATTAGATAAGAAAAAGGGCAGAAGTAATGAGTATGAAATTCAAAAAACTGGTAAATATTTTGAGAGATTTACTTACGAATTTCTAAAATCTGATATCACTACTCCAGAAGAAAAAGGTGTATTAATTGCAATGCAACAATATACTAATAAATCTAATGGTAATTCTGCTGTTACATTGTATTCTAATAAAGAACTGGCAGATAAAATGGATATTAGTACAAAAATACTAAGAAGAATTTTTAAACAATTAGAAGATAAAGGTATATTGCATACAGATAAAACTACAATATATGATCAAGTTACAGGGCTTAGAAAAACTGCTAAATATATTGATCTAGCTCTAATATGTCAAGCTATATTATTTGTTAATCAAAAAGTAGATGAACATACAGAACAACTTGAACAGCACACAGAAGATATTAATAGTTTAAAGAAAGAGATTTCTAGACTTAAAAAAGAATATGAAACTCTAGTAAAAAAAGTTACTATCGAAGAACCAACTTTTAAATTTGAATAAATATGATAAAAATAAATTGTATGTTAATAACTGCTAATTTCAAGAAAAAAATATTTAGCTTTTTTTCAAAGTGTAATCACAATTCAGAACGTATTACAGAAGCATATGATAGAATTGAAAGATTAGAATATCGCGTAGTAGAATTAGAAAATCAAATTAAAGAATTAAAAAATAAATGTTAATTATTTTATAATTTGTTAATGTTAGAAATATTTTATATATTTGCCAAATAAAAACATTACTAACATGGACTTAACTTATAAACCTTATATTAGAGATTCGGCCTTTAAAACGTTATCTATTAAAACACCATCGATAGTTATTAATGGATATAAACCAAAATATACAACAGATACAAAATCAGAAGAATCTGAAGAAGCTTCTCCAGTTGAATCTCCTATAGAAGAAATAAAAACAACACAACCAAGTACAGTTAAACATTCTTCTAAAACTTTTAAATCAAAAGAAGAATTTAAAAGTACAATGCTTCCAATATATGAATCTATTTTAATTAAAAAAGGACTAAATCCATTATTTGCAAAAGCATTAGTAGCACAAGATGGATTAGAATCTGCGTGAGGATCAAAATTGTCAGGTAAATATAATTTTGGAGGAATTAAAGGAAAAGGAACTATAGCGAGAACTAGAGAAGTTATTAATGGACAAGATGTGTATATTAATGATAGTTTTAGAGATTTTGATTCAATAGAAGACTATGCTAATTACAAAGTTGATTTACTTAATAATAATCGTTATAAAGCATTTTCTGGAGATATATCTGAATTTGCAAGTAGAGTACACAAAGGCGGATATGCTACAGATCCAAATTATACGAATTCGTTAAATAATGTAATTGCAAGTATTAAACATGGAGGAGTATTAAAATTTCAAGAAGGAGGACTCCTTGAAGGAAAGAAATGAGTACAAAATTGATATCAAAATAGAAAACCAATTATTAAAAGAAATATACAACAAAATCAAAGAATACCGTTTCCTGTAACAGAATCTTTAGGATATAATATTCTTACTAGAAATATGAATTTAACTAATGCATCAGTTAATCCTTCAAAAGTTCCAGAAGACGCTAAAGGAATATATTATCCTAGAGGACGTAGAATATATTTAAAAGAAGATTCTGCTTCTTCTGCAGTTCATGAATGAACGCATAGTAGTAATCCAGATGCACAAATTAGAGAAATCAATAAAATTAAGGAATTATTAGGAGATGCATTCTATGATCAACGTTCTGTAATACCAGATAATTATTTAGATGATGCACAGGAAATATATTCACGATTAATGCAGTTAAGACACGCATTAAAAATAGATCCTAATCATAAATTCACTAATGAAGAGGTAGAAGCTTTAAAACAAGATAGAATAAAACAAGAGACTTTAACAAATAGATTAAAAGGAAAGAAAAATAATAGTTTTTCAACTACAGTTTTTGATAAAAATAATCAAGTTATCTACTCTGAACCTTTTAATCCTGAATATAAATATGTTCCTGAAGAATCTACTAGTAATAGAGAATACGATGAGACTAATTCTTTTAATATCTTAAATCGTTATAGTACTGATACTATTAGAAGGTTATTAAATGATGTTGCTTGAGATCAAACTAAAAAGAAAGATACAAGTTTATATGCAAAATTAGGGTTAAAAATACCTAAATATCAACATTCTGGTGTTTTAAAAGATACATATAACGATCCAAGTGAATATTATGATTATTCAGCTGGCGAATATGATTCTAATACACAACACTGAAGTAGTAGAGATCCTAAGACTGGGTTATTATTAAAAAATCCGAAACATACTACTTTTTATAAAAGTGTTCTTGAAGACGAAAAATTAGGATATGAATTATATAAAGATATTTCAACTGGAAGATATTATACATTAAATCCCGAAGAATATATTACCTCTTCTAAGAAATTAACTCTAAGAAAAGTATCAGATGATGAGCGAAGAGAATTATTAGGTAGAACTCATTTAGATACTTGAAGAAATAGACCTGATTTTAATGATGTTGTCCCAGGATTTTCTAAAGATACCTTAGATAACAGAAAGGCTCCTTATATTAGCACGATTTTAAAGGCAGCTGAAAATCAAGATATAAACCCAGAAATTTTAGATGCTTTATTTACACAAGAGAGTAAATATGATCCAAATGCAGAATCTTCCGCAGGTGCTAAGGGTGTCGGACAATTAACTGATATTAATACTAAAGATATTGATCCATTTAATCCATATCAAAATATCCTTAGAAGTTCTGAAGTATTAGAATGATTTAGGAACCGTAATAATAGAGATATAAAGAGAGCAATTGCAGGATATAACGGATACACAAAGCCAGAAAATGCAAAACGAAAAATGAAAAAAGAAGATTCTCTAGAAGTCGTTAGAGGTAAAAGAAGTGATAATTACTATGAAGTTTTATATGATTTAATAGATTCTTTAAAACAACATTCTACTGTTAATTATCCTTTTAAAAAACCTAATAATTAAATTATAATAAATAAATACATATATGTTTACATTAAGAAAAATTACACAATCAGGTATAGAAATGAATTTCGATTTAGGAAACGCATACACATTAGTTGTAAAAGAACGTTCTCCAAAAGATTTTGATAAAGAAATGAAAGATCATCCTTTTTATAACGAGATATATGCTTTTATAATTTACAAAGATGAAATGTTACCATTATATAAAAATCAGAAAAACTATATAGTTTCTGAAAATGGAACTACTTATAGTAATTTAACCTATAAATAATAAATAACTATGGAAAAAATGACTTGAAAAACAAAATTAATTATTGCTGCAATTGTTGTTGCTTTAGTATTAGCTGGTTGTGGCATTGTTTCAGCTATGAGCTTTGGAAGTTTACTTTTAGCTTTAGCTAGTTTAGCAGTTGGAGGAGCTTGTGGTTGGTATGCAAAATATATTTATGATAAATATTTTAAAACAGTACAAGAATAATGAATGGATTATTTATTAGCCAGAATATAACAGCGGGAAAGATTGTACCAGATAGAAAGGTTGTAAAATCATTTTTACATTATTATGGCCCATGTCCAGATCTTAATAGAACTGTATCACAAAAGAAAGTATTACTTGGGATATCTTTTGATTCTCCAATAAATTATGATGATCAAAAAAGATTTTGTCATTTAACATTTACATTTAATTATGCTAGAGGTTCATCATCTAAGCCAATATTAGATTCTACATCTGTTGATTTAGATATAACGCTTTGATCATTAGAGGATAATCCTATGTTACCAGATTCCGTTTTGGGGAAACATACACATTTTGTATTTTCTGCAAGTGTTCAAAGTGATGACGAATTAGACCCATTACTTTGAGTTACAGATCCAACAAATATAAAACTAAACTTGTATGCACCCGAACAAAAGACATTTTATATATCACCAGCTACATTTACAATTGACTATCAGATATTACCTGTATTAAATCAATTAGAGATTGATGCTGCTCGTGCTAATAATTGAAGTGCATCATATCGATACGGTCTGTTAAATTCTAGCACTGGAGATTTAATGACATTCTATCAATTAGAGGTTGATGCTGCTTCAGGTCCATATTATAGTGGTCTCCAGTTACTATTATGTGATAGAGATAAATTTTTATCATCTTTAGTTCGACCAAGAATTGATATATATCTTAATAAAGCAGATTCTTCGTTAACTAGTAGTACTTTTACTCAACTTAGGAATTTTATATGTACTTCTGATGAATATAGTCGTGAATTATTATTTGATAGATCAAAAACGGTAGATATCGGTGTGTACACAACTACAGGACAATGAACAAATGATATTGGTGATTTTGGCGGAGAAGGAGTGACAACAGATGTATATGGAAATTATCTTTTATCGTCGCATAAGTGTATAATTGCTCCAAAATAAAAATTAAATATGATAATTAATAATACAGACGTGTTGTTACCTTTACTTTGCTTTGATTATGATTATTATATTCGTGTAATTGTTATTAGTAGATATAAAGATACTGGAAATGAAACAATTTGACAACGTTCATTTTTTGGTACAAAAGATTCTTTAAATAAAGAATTACCAACAATTATTCAGTTAGCGAATGATAAAAAAGCAAGAGTGTATATTGATCTTATTCCGTATCGATTAAGTAGTTATTTTCTAGCAGAACACGAATGAAGATGAAACTCTGTATTTGGAATTAAACCGCAATTAAAAAGACAACACGACGTTCCTCAGTATGGATTATTTGATGCAGATAGCAATGAACCAGAAATTAATGAAATAGTAAATAAATTTATAATTGAAAATAATTTAGATCGAATTATTATAAAATCTTCAGAAAGAGGAGAACATTGAATTTTAAAATCAGAAGATCTTAAGTTAATAAAAGAACAAATTAATTTACCATTATGTTGTAATAAAATACATACAGATGATATGGTTTGAGCTTGTCTTTATAATCCTATCGATTTAATTAAAAAGAATTTATGTTAATTATATTAGATAACGGACATGGAAAAGAAACGCCTGGGAAACGTTCTCCAAAATGGGAGGACGGTTCCCAGCTTTTTGAATATGAGTTTAATAGAGATATAGTTAGAAGAATTGCAAGTAAATTAGAACAACATAATATACCTTATTATATATTAGTACCTGAACTAGAAGATATTTCTTTATCGGAAAGATGCAAGAGAGCTAATAATATTTATAAAGATAATAAAGATTGTATGTTGCTTTCTATTCATGCAAATGCTGGAGGAGGTACTGGATGAGAAGCTTATACTTCTATAGGTAACACTAAATCAGATACTTATGCTACTATACTCTATCAAAAAGCTAAAGAATATTTTCCAGATTGGAAAATTAGAAAAGATGAATCTGATGGAGATCCAGATAAGGAGGATAATTTTTATATACTAAAACATACATCTTGTCCAGCAGTCCTTACTGAGAACTTCTTTATGGATACTAAAAAAGATTGTGCATATATACTTTCTGAAGAAGGAAGAGAGAATATAGCAAATATGCACGTTGATGCGATTTTAAATTTTAAATAGAAATAATGGAATACAGAAGAATAAAAGGAGGATTAGTTATTAGAATAAACGCAAAAGGTGAGAGTTTATATAATATAGGCCGAATTACATTTACAGGAAGCAATGGAGGAGAGACTTTAAATATCTCAGAAATAAATTTTAATGAAGCTGTTACGATACTATTGAAATTAAGTTGTCAATTGAAGATCTAACTTCTACTGAATGAAATTATGCAGGTCCTGTTGTTTTAACTTTAAATATATATGAATATAATGATACAGATGATACTTCAGTTTCTATTAGATATTATCCAGGAGATAATGATGAAAATAGAGATGAGATAGATATTAGTCAAGGATGGTATTATATAAATAGAATAAATAAAGTTTTATAATGAAATGATACATTAAACTTTTACGTTGAATTTGAGAATTTCCACAATGTTTACTTGGATTTATATTAACATTATGTTATAATGTAGAATATAAAGAGACATTTAAAGAAATTCCAATTTATGCTGGTAAATTTCCAGGAGGCATTTCACTTGGATTGTATGTTTTAATGAGTGAGTCAAATTGAAAATATAATAGAGGGTGAGCTAAAGAACATGAATGAGGACATACGCGTCAATCATTATATTTAGGACCTTTATATTTATTAGCAATTGGACTTCCAAGTATATTATGAGCAGCTTTTCATGGACATTGAAATTACTATAAGTTCTATACAGAAAAGTGGGCAGATAAACTTGGAGGAGTAACTGGAAGATATTATTAATATGAATGATACATTAAAACAAACAGCAGAGGTTAATTCTAAAATTACATTAGAACAATTTTTAGAAAAAATAATAGAATCTAGAGAAGAATCTAAAAAAGAAAAGGAGCCTAAATAAGGCTCCTTTTATTCTTTATAATATTTTGCACTTGTAATAAAGCTTACTAAACTTAATAATAACATTAATAATGACGGGCTTGTTAAAGTACTAAGAAAAAATAAACCCATAAACATTAAACCAAGTACATATCATAGTTTATAATTTTTCATATTAATATTTAATAATAGCTAGTCCTCAAGTTCCATCTGGAACGTGAGTTACAAATCCGTTATAACTAACTTCATATGAGTTATCTATTGTATAATAAGTATAAATGTATGTTCCGTCACTGTCTGGATCTACCTCACTTGAACCTACAGAAATTTCAATTTCAACTCCATCTTCAGGACGTTGTGGATCCTCGCTTTCTAAACTAGATCTAGGAATTTTTATTTCAATTAACCCTGAGGTTAAATCAGAACCAAAATCAAATACTTTTTCTAAAGCTTCAGATGTTACTCCACTATTTAATTTTAATCATTTAATCCCTTTATAACTTACTACAGAGGATGCTAATAAACTTTTAATATCAATACGAACGATTAACCCCCCCCCGATATCACTTTTGCAGTTGTTTCCATAATTTTAATTTAATTTTTTGTTTTATTTCATATACCTGTAATGCTATCTATTCCTAATAAAGAAGTACTACAAATAAATAGCATATCTATAACTTCGGGCGCAGGTATTGCAGATATTGTACAGTATAAACATATAAACAAGCAAACTATTCACCCAAGAAATCCACATACTCTTTTACTACTTAAACCACTATTTGCAGTAAACATCTTTATAAAGAAATCTTTCATTATTTTTTACCTTTATTTCATTTAGCAGCATTTTGTGCAAAAATTGCTCTCTTTCTAGTTACTGGATTCTTACTATGTGTTAATTCTTCAGTTGTTTTTCCAGTTCTTTTTTTAGTGGCATTAAACTTACCTCTATTTTCTGGTTTAATGTATATTTTTGCTCCTTTCTTAATCATTTCTAAGTAACCTGCAGCAATATTATCTAAACCTAAAGTATTTTCATGAGCATAGCCACTTAATTCTACAATTTTGTTTAAAGTTTCGTTATTATATTTCATAGTTAGTTAAAAGTTTAATTTATATACTGTGCAAAAATAAGTATTTATTTAAATATTTGCAAATATTTAGATATAAAATATTTGGATATATTTGATATTTATTATATATTTGCATCATCCAAATAAAATTATAAATTTTTTCTAGATAGAAAAATAAAAATATGAATAAAGCTAAACCTGATATAGACTCTGGACTTTCGTGATTAGAGAAGATTGTGCAGCTATATAGAGAATATGGTGTATTAGGAATTTTAAAAGGATTATTTATATTAATTATGTTAAGTTTAACATTACGTATATGTTATAATCCTACTTTTATATTCGAAAAATATACAGATTATATGACTCAAAGACACAATAAAGAGTTATATAAAAGAGCAGAATATGATCAAAAAGTAAAAAGCCTATTACCTATTTATTTATATAAATATAGAGCCGATAGAGTGTGAATCATTCAATATCACAACGGAGTTATGGATTGACAACATGGAACAATGCGTTTTGAATTATGTGGTACAGGTATTAAATCAATTAAAAATCAATATAATAATTTTAATTTAACTTGAATTAATTTACCATACTACTTAAGAGAGAAAGAAATATTTATAGGGAGTTTAGAAGAGTTAAACGTAATTGATCCAACTTTATGTACACAATTTGAAAAAAATGGTATAAAATATTTAGCGTGTACAGTAATAAAGGATAGTAGTGGTTATCCAATTGGTGTATTTGGTATTACTTGGGAAACTATACCACCTAATATCGATTCATTAAAAGATAAGATTCGAAATTATTTAATAGATGATAGAGGAGATATTAAACCTCTTATTCAAGTAAATTCAATAACTAAGAAATATGCCTAAACTAAAAGGAACTGAAACAAAATATGTTAATGGTAATGTTAGTGTAGATAAAGAAAATGCAGATGTGATATATTCAGATAAAGATCATATTTATTTAGGCAAAAAAGATAATCAAAAATATACCTCTGTAACACAATTAATTCATAACTATACTCAACCATTTAATAGCGCTTTTTGATCTGCGTATAAAGCTTGCGAAGCGTTACTATCTCCAGAAGATTTTTATCCACTAAAACAAATTTTATTAAAAAATAAAATATGAAAAAGCGAATATCTAAAAACATATAATATAGATATACAATCTTTTAAGGATAAAAGAGAAGAGATTTTAAAGAGTTATGAAGATAAGAAAAATGTTGCTTGCGAACGTGGAACTTCTATACATGAAGTTCAAGAAAATTTATTTTATAATCAAGATGATAAAATAAAAAAATACGTTGGAGGAGGTAAATTTGATGTTAAAAAAGGATATTATCAACTTGATTTAGAACGAGCAGTTTATCCTGAATTTTTAATTAGCTATGCTTTTGATGATTATTTAAAAGTAGCTGGTCAAATTGATTTAATAATTAAAGATGGAAATGATATAACTATTATAGATTGAAAAACTAATAAAAAAATTGATCAGGAATCATATTTTGATAAAACTACAAAAAGAAGACAAATGATGAAATTTCCACTTGACAATATTCAAGATTGTAATTTTTATCATTATACTTTACAATTATCTTTATATGCTTTTTTACTACAGAAAATTAATCCAAAATTTAAAATTAAAAAGCTGCTAATTATACATTTTGATCATGATGGTAATGAAACTGAATATCAATGTGATTATTTAAAAGAAGATGTTGCTAGAATGTTATTGCATTATCGTCGTAATCAAAAAATTAAAACTGAATTGGATTTAGATAAAACAATAGTATTTTAAATATGGGACAAATAATTGATATTATTAATGGACATGTTAATGAAGCGTTAGGTAAAAACGAAGATATTAAAGATCAGAGAATGGAAATATGTAAAAAATGTCCTTTATATAAAGAAACTCCTATGGGACCTGTATGTAATCCAAGATTATATATTAGTGAAACTGATAAAACGACTGTTACAGATAGACCAAGAGTTGGTTATAAACGTGGATGTGGATGTAGATTAAATGCTAAAACTAGATTACAAAATAGCAAATGTATAATTAATAAATGATAATGTTTTAAAAGTTAATGATTTATGAAAGAGAGTTATAATTTATCAACACAAGGAATGCAAGATAGAGGCATTCATTATATGGGAAATCACATTAAACACGATGTTGATCCAGAAGCATTAAAATTAGCACAAGAAAAGGCAAATAAAGAACAAATGGAATATGTTGCTAATCTTTTAGCTAAAGATAAAGATTGTAAACCTTTTGAAAATAAAAAAATAGTACCTGTATCAAATCGTATTGTTGTATTACCTTATGAAAAAAATCCTTATAGAGTACCTTTGCATCAAAGAAGCTCTGGATTAATTCTAGGTGATTTTGAAACAGGAGCTACATATAAATCTCATGAAACTGGAGAGCAAGAAGAATCGCAAAAAGGAATTTGGTGTTGTAAAGTTATTGCTGTAGGCGATGAATGTAAAAATGTAATCGAAGGAGAAGACGTCTACATTAATTTTATGATGGCAGCTCCACTTCCATTTGGAGGCAAAGGGTACTATACAATTAGTGAAAATAATGTTATTTGTAGTATAAGAAATAAAGAATAAAAATATGATAAACGATATTGAAAAAATATTCTTTGCACCAGGTGACTTAGTAGTACTTAAACATAAGGAACTGAAGTCACCTGTTATGCTAGTACAAGAGAAAGTAACTAGACAATTTAAGCAAGGAGGCGAAATATGTAATGTATTTAAAGGATTTAAATGCAGATGGTTTGATAAAAATGATGTATTGCAGGAAGCAATATTTTCAACAAAAGATTTACAATTTTATAATAAAAAATAAGTAATATGACATTATTAATTGACGGATATACAATTACAGGTACGCCTGCTGAAATAAGTGAGTTTATACATTTACATCAAGTAAATACAAGTATATCAACAATAAACGATATACCTGAAATTACAATACCATATTCACAAGTTATAGATTGAAATAATTCAAGTACTATTAGTACTGATAAATCAATAAATCAAACTTATACATATGAACTTAAATAAACAAGAATTAACAACATTTGTTGAATGACTGCCTTTGAATATCGAAGAATTTAAAGATAAGAATCCTGAAGAAGTAGTCATGATCTTAAACAAAATGTCTCAAACAGAAGAAGGTATTAATACTATTTCTAATTTAATTAATGAATTTAAACAAACAACACAAATATTTAAACGAGGAGGTAGTATTTATTCATTTATCAATAAATTCCAAAAAGGAGGTAAACCAAAAGTTGTAAAAGAATTGACTTATGTTCAAGGAATGACTTCATTACCACCTGAAATGAAAAAATTAGATTTTAATAAAGTTTATTCTGATGGATATAGAGCATCTCAATTTAGTAATGATGATGGTGATATTATACAATTTTTGCAAAGACCTAATAATCTTGGAGGAACAAAAAGACATATTACTAATAATTTGAGAGACACAACATATGTAGTTGGAGATAATATAGCAACTTATAAAAATCGAAAACTTCCTTGGTATCATCCAAAAGAAAATGAAGAAAATAGAAAGAAACAATTTAATTGGTTAACATCAAGATTTTCTGAATATTTTCCAAATAAAAAATAAAAAATAATGACTGATTTATTCCTTTATGATAATGCAACAGGATCTCTTAAACTTAATGTTCATGAGATCCTGTTAGTAAAGGAGTTCGAAGCTTTGTGAGATTTAGATAGAAATAAATGTAGTGAAGATCCTACAGGTATGAAGAGATTAAGAGCTTGAAGAGAATTTAAATATATTTGACTATTTGCAGATTGGAAAAGTCCATATCAGCAATACTTAGAGATGGAAAAACATAAAGCAGCAATGGAAGATTCAAATTTATCAGAGGAAGAATGAAATGATCCTTTGTTTAGAGCAGCAGTAAGAAAATATATGGAAATTAAAGACTCATCAAGAATTCTTAGTCTAATAAAAACGGCATTACGAACTCTAGAAAAAATGAGAATATCTCTCGATAATATCGATTTAGAAGAAAGAGATCCTATTAATAATAAACCAATATGAAAAGCTAAAGATATATTGGGAGATATCGCTTCTATCGGTACTATGGCAGATAAATTAAAAGAGCTTGAACTTAATTATAAAAAAGATTTATTATCTAATCAAAAGAAAGCTCGAGGAGATTACGAAGAAGGTTTTATGGACGAATAAAAAATATTCAATATGATAAAAAGCAATAATATAGAATCAAAAATCAAAGCTGCACAAAATAAAATGAATCAAGCTTTAAATACAGATGGCCAACAAAAAGATAAAGTTAAACGAAAAAGAAAAACTGCAAAGGAACAATATCAAGAGATAAAAGAATCTTTAAGTTCCAAAGCTCCAGAATCTTCATTTTCAGCTAATTATGAGGAATTTTTAAAAAGACAATTATTTAAAGAAGAATTAGCAAGGCAGAAGGAAATTGAAGATAATGAAGAAAGTGAATATTACGACGATGTGGTTAATCCAGCTCAAAATAATGTTGAAAGAAATGGATTATGAGATTATTTAAAGGATGATGAAATAAAATATTTTGATCCTGAAATGTCTTATGAATTAACAGGATATAGGCCAATTAATGAAACTGAAGGTCTAGATTTTGATCCTGCTCCATTTTGTGAAACTGGAAGAATTTATACAGAAACTGGGTCATATACAGAATATCCTAAAGGATCTAAACCTTATGCAGATTTTTGAAGAGAACAATTAAGACGTTGTACTGAAGGTTATACAGTTGGTAAATACAGAATTACTGGAGATCATTACTTTTTCCTTAATTTTTATCGTATGAGCATTGTAGATGATACGGCTAAAGCAGCATCTGGTGATGAAGAATCTTTTCCAAAATTTGCAGTTGAACAATATAAATGATTTCATTATATTGAAATGTGCGAATACCTTAAAAAAGATATTGTTGGATTAAAAGCACGTGGCGTTGGATTCTCTGAAGTTGCTGCTAGTTTAGGAGTACGTCCGTTTATTACTACTAGAAATTATCGTACTGTATATGTTGGATATACAGACGCTTATGTGGATGGTGTTCTTGATAAATGCTGGAGACAGTTAAACTGATTAAATAACAATACTAACGGAGGTATGAAACGAGCACGTCAAAAGATCGATAATATCAAACAAAAACGTGCATCTAAAGTAGATAAAGAAGGAAATGAGTACGGTCGTATGTCTGAAATAGAAGGTATTGTTGCAGACAATCCTCGTAAAGTTCGTGGTGACAGATGTCATCGTTTAATGTATGAGGAGTCTGGTTCTAATCCTGTTTTAAGGACATCTTGAGTACAAGGAGAAGCCTTAGTTACGGTAGCTGGTGCTAGAAAAGGAATTCGATGTGCTTGAGGTACTGGTGGTGATTCTGATCCAAAAGCTCTTCAAGGTTTATCCGAGATGTTTAATGATCCTGAAGCGTTTAATATTTTACCATATAAAAATAATTATTCTGATGACGGTACAGTTCAATATACAGGTTTCTTTTTACCAGCTTATTCAATGATGTTAAAAACTGGATACACTGATAACAGAGGTGCAACATTAATTGAAAAAGCAAAAACATATTATGAAACTGAACGTAAGAAAAAATCAGGACAAGTATTACTAGAATATTGTGCTGAGTACTGTTTTACACCAGGAGAAGCTTTATTAAAACAAGGTGATGGTATATTTGATCCTATTTTGATTGCAGATAGATTAACTCAGTTAAGAATTCAGAAAATAGGTATTAAACCTCAACGTGTTGATTTATTATGGGATTGTCCGAACGCTGAAATTAATTTAAGAAATAAAGTTAAACTTGTTCCGAATGCTCAAGGAAAAGTACTTATATATGAACCTCCTCTAAGAGATGGAGAAGGTAATTTATATAAAAATCTATATGTTGCAGGAATCGACTCTATTGACCAAGGTACAGCTGATTCTTCAACAAATACAGATGTTTCTGATTTTTGTATTGTTATTAAAAAAAGAATATTAGGTTCAAGTGCATCAAATTATGTTGCGATTTACAAAGAACGTCCTAGAGACATTGTCACTGCCTATGAAAACGCAATGAAATTATGTGTTTACTATAATTGTAAAGCTATGCTTGAGCATACAAAAATTGGAATTATTATGTATTTTCGATCTAAAAAGAAAGATAATCTTTTCATGTCCAGACCAAAATCTACTATGCCTGATATTAGAAAAGGAAATTCAGCAATGATAGGTTATCCAGCTACTGAAACTTATCTAAGACATGGATTAGAATTAATTAGTCGATTTGTAGATGAATCTTGTTATTCAATGCAAATAGATGAAATGCTCGAACAATTACTTAAATATTCTTGGGAAAATAAGCGTAAATTCGATATTGTAGCGGCAATGATTGCTGCAGAACTAGGAGATGAAGATTTATTAGGATTTAAGCCAAGAGCTCAAGATGAAGTAAAAAATGCATGAAGAGATTTTGGATGATATTATGATTCACATGGACAAAAACATTATGGCGTCATACCAAGGGAAGGAAAGTAATTTAGAATGTAGAATTAGAGAATTAATTAATAAAACTACAAACTCACAATATATATCTCCATTAGATGTAAAAGAAGAAGGTGGAGTATATACTTTAAGACTAGGATTAAATTGTAAAGATGCGGCTCCTATATCTTTTGGATATCAAGGAAATGAAGAAGACTTTCTAAAGTTTTTGGAAAAAGAGTTTAGAAAAAGAAAACTTCAGAATACTATGTATACTTCGGGAGCTCTTGTAAACGGAGATGGTAATTTACATTATCCAATAATAGAGCTATAAATATGAATATTAATAACGAAATTAAACAAATTAATAAAGCAATAAATGAATTAATATATCCTAAAGTAGCTCTTCAAAAAGCTTATAATTACTATCATAGTAGAAGAGATGCTGATCAATTTAGACACATCGAAGAAAATTATGGAATTGGAGTTCCAACAGGAATTACTTTTAATCCATTAGTTCGGCCACATATTGATAGATTAATTGGAGAATATTTAGGATTAAATCAAGATTTAAAAATAACATGTAAAGATGAAGAAACAGTATCTAATATTATGAGAGAAAAACAAGCTCTTATTAGTAGCGAACTATTTAATCATCTTAAAAAATACTTAGAAAATAATATTATCGCTTCAATTGTTAACAATGAAGAATCAACAGTTGATCCGTTTATTGAAAAACAATTAAATAAAATTGTTAATAATATTAACGACTCTTTTGTATCTCAATATGAAATAGCTGCGCAGAATATCTTAGATTATTTAAAACAGTCTAAAAATATTGATTTAGAAAATAAAATGCATAGTTTACTTACAGATCTATGCATTACAGGTACATGTTATTATAGAGTTCGTCCTTCAAATAGTGGAGATAATATACAGTTCGAAGTATTAAATCCACTTAATACATTTGTTGAAAAAAATCCAAATTCTGATTATTTGGCAGATTCATATCGTGTTGTAGTAAGACGTTATATGTCTGCAGAAGATATATTATTAGAATATCGTAAAGATTTAAAAGAAGAACATATTAAATTATTAAAAGAAGAAAATAAATCTTCTATTGAATCTGATGGTCCAACATATTATATAAGAGCTACATCTCCAGAAGCTGTAGGTGCTTGAAACACTACACATGGTGGAATATTAGGAGGATTAGAAACACATCCTTTATGACCAGGAGAAACTAGTAGAACTAATCGCTATACTTATCCTAAAATGTGAACTGTATACGATGTTGAATGAATTGAAGTTAATTATCGTACAGGAGAGCAAACAAGACATGAAGGAACACGAATAGGTGAAGAAATATACATAACAAGAGGTGAATCTGAAAATATAGTAAGAACTAAAGATAATCCAAATAAATGTCGATTAAGCGTTAATGGTTTATTTTTCTTAGATAAAAATGGAGATCCAAATTCAATGATTATCAAGACGATGGATCTTCAAGATAAATATGACTTATTAGCTTTTTATAGAGATAATTTAATATCGAGTTCAGGTACAGTTGGAGATTGGGTTGACCTTGCATATGTACCGCAAGCGTTAGGAGTAAATTTACCAGAGCGATTACAAAAATGATTAGCTTATAAAAAACAAGGTATGGGTTTAATTGATAGTAGTCAAGAGGGAGCTCAAACTATGAATACTATATTTAATGGATATGACGATACAATTAAAGCACAAAGTATTCAAGCTATTAATCTTGCTATGCAATCAATTCAACAACAAGTGTCTATGGTTACTGGAGTTTTGCCAGAAGCATTAGCTCAATATGAGCAAAGAGATGCTGTATCAAATGTAAAATTAGGTGTACAAACTACTATGCTTTTAACTAAGCAAATTTTTAAGGCCATGGATACAGTATATAAAGAAGCTAATTACGATATGTTGAATCTTGCTAAATTAGTTTGACCTAATGGAATAACTGGTACGATTGTATTAGGTAACTATGCAAAAATATTTACTGCACTACCAAAACATTATACTCTTACAGATTTTGATATACATATCGAAGACAGTACTAAATCTTATCAAAATGTACAATCTTTAATTGCGATTAGCGGAGAGTTAGTAAAAAGTGGAGCTGCTGATTTAGGAGATATTACTAATATTGTAACAGCTTCTTCAATAACAGAGTTAAAAAAATACATCGATCGTTCAATTGCACGTAAAAAAGAGGAAAACGATACTATTGGACAACTTCAGCAACAAATACAACAATATGAACAAAATATAAAAGAGTTGCAAAAAGTTAAACAGCAATTAGAACAACAGGTTCAGCAATTACAAAATCAATTATTAACTAATAACCAAACTAAGTTAGAAATTGAAGCTGAGAAAGTTGCAATTGAAAAAGAAAGAATGCGAAACGATAAAGAATATAATGATAAGAGTATTGAAGTTAAACAGCAACAAATAAATGCTCAAGTTGCAGAAATATACGACGATAATCCTTATAATAATAAAATTAAATCGGTTATATAATGCAGAATTTATCAATTCAATTAATTATAAATCCACAGTGTCAGTTAGTAGCTATCGACAATACTAGTTATTTAAATTTAGTTACATCTGAAGGAGATAATATTGAAGATATTACAGATCACGTTTCTTTAGAATTTCTAGTATATACTGATGAAACATATCCAGCTGATAAAACAGTAGTGTTCAAAGAATATAATCATAGAAGAGAAGAATACAATCAAAATATCACTACTATTAATTTTCCAAAAGATGGCACATATACGTATTATAAATTTATAATACCAAGGCTAGAACATCTTGTTAAAAGTGATTCAGAACAACTGACGTATAATACTATTAAAATGTTAGACCAAACTTTTTATTGGGATGGTCACTTTTATATTGGTAAAAAAGATTTATCTGTTTCAGGAGATAATATCGATACAATTATTTCAGATAATATAGATACTATTCTATCAGAAGAATATTCATACCAAATTACTAATTTTTTAGAAATTTGAGAAAGTATTCAACAAGGTAAATCAACTCAAACATTTTCTTATCAAAAAATTATTTTTTCTGTTTGTAAATTACAGAATTGTTTAGTAAATTTGCAGAGAAAAATTTTAGATAATCCAAAAAATTGTTTAGAATGTGATTTAAATGCATCTATAAGATATAGAAGAGATTTTTTATTAAGTTCATTATATGTTTTTGATTATTTAAAAGATCGAAAAAATTATGATGAAGCTCAGAGAATATTAGATAATCTATCTTCATGTACAGATATATGTGGAGAAGATTTAGATTTTAATAATGATTGTGGATGTGGATCTATTAAATATTAAATTATATCAATTATTTGTAGTACAACTTATGGAGCAAAATATAGGTTATAACTACAATAGAGCTAGTTTACAACAAATGATAGATATTGTACAAATGATAGATTATATTCAAAACGGAAATCCAAGTAAAAAGGAAATCCAAAAAATAATTAATATTTATGCGTAAAAATAACATTGTTCCAATAGATGTTTCATCTTCTCGCGAATATTATGGATTAAATAACTCTACCGATGTGTACAAAGGAACTTCATTTAAGTTTTCAGGAGAATGAGCTTCTAATGTTCATTATTTTAACGATGAGTATATAATTGATTTCGTTGCTTACGACGGTTCCTTATGAGCTTGTCAACGCAATCATTTATCTACAGAAAGTACAAAACCTAGCACTAGTAGTAGATTTTGAACAGAAGTTATTACTGGTGTTGAAGGTAGAGCTTATGTACCAAGTGTAGTCGACGGACAATTAATCTTTAGTCTAGAAAGTAATCCTCCAAGTGAACCAATTGATATTGGATCACTTATTGGTCCTAGTGGAAAAGATGGAGTGGATGGAAAAGACGGTAAGAATGGAAAAGACGGAATAGATGGTAAAGATGGTAAAAACGGTTTAACTTATCGTCCAGATCCTACACTCGAAGGTAATTATATTGTATTTAGAACAGAAGAAGGAGATGTTGTTAGAGTAGATTGCTCTCAATTTAAAGGTGAAAAAGGAGATAAAGGAAACGACTGAATATTTAGTAAAGCCGTTGTTACTTCTATTGAACCTGATGCTACAGCAGCAGTCGAAATTGTAGCAGATCAACCTGGTTATTCTGATACAACGTATACCTTAAAACTATGAATACCTCGTGGTAAAGATGGAGCAAGAGGTTTACAAGGAAAACCTGGAATGAAAGGTAATACTGGTGATCCTGGACCAGGAAGTGAATTTAAAATCGACTTCGATAAGAAAACAGGTTTATCAATACTATATTCTAGATGAGTAACAACTCCAGAATCAGAATGAAAGTATGTTGGACCAGTTGGTGGAACACCTGGTAAAAGTCCAAAATTAATTCGAGTACTTAGTACAGTAGATGATCCTGATAAACAAGATAGCACAAAAAGAAATGATAGAATACTTTGAGGATATGATGGAGTACCTGTAAGTGAATGAACAACACTTTGTTATCTTGATGATTTACGAGGAGATGAAAATATATGAGTTGGATGTGATGAACCAAAAACGTTAGATGGAGAAACTCCAGATTATGATAAAATATGATATGACCCATGCGATGAGGCAGTTGATAAATTTTCAACAGTCGATTTCATATATCAATCTTATTTAGATTCTGGAGGTAATTTACCTAAAGACGAATTTATTGAAGCATTCTCTTCAATAAATAAAACATCTGGCTTTGAAATTAAATTTGTCAAATCTTTTGAAGATTTAGGAGAACCAAATGAAGAAAAAGCAAATATTCTTTGGTTAGTACCTAGTAGTACTTCTGAACCAAATAATAAATATATAGAATATATTGCTCTTTATAATCAAAGTACTGAAGAATACACTTGAGAACAATGAGGATCTCAAGATATGACAATAAATTTAGAAGATTATTATACAAAAGATGAAGTTGATACCTTATTACAAGATATCTCTTCCCCAATTTGAATTCCATTATAAAAAATTATGGCAGAAAATGTAAAATTTAAATACGGAACAACTATTGAAGGTAAAACACCTAAAGCTGGAGATTTCGTAGCTATTAACAAAGGAATGAGTGCTGGAGACGACGATGCTAATAACAAATTTGGTTCCTTATATAGAGGAAAGAAAATCTTAGGCACTACAGAAGCTGATAAGTTAGTTACTACAGCAAAAATTACAGTAGCTGGTTTAAGTGGCAATTTAGGAGCTGGTATTAAAAATGGAGATGAAATTGAAGCTGGAACAAGTTTACAGGAGTTTTTAACTATGCTTTTAAGTAAAGAGTTAAATCCTGGAGCTGCTACTAAACCAAGCGTTGCTGTTTCTGGAGCTACTAGTATGGGACTTAAAGAAGTATATTCGACTGTTACTGTTCCTGCAGTTAGTATGTCTACAAACAACGGTGAGTTTAACAATAACGGTTGGACAGATCCAGCACAGCCTACTGTTGAAGGTGTAACTTGGTCTGCAAAAACTATTACTCCTAGCGCTCAGCAAGGATTTACTGGCTATGCTCCTGAAGCTGGAGAAACTATTGCTCAGGCAACTTCAGTAAAAATTGCATTAGGAACTAATACAGTTACTTATACAGCTAGTGGTACTTATACAGCTCCAACTAACAAACCTATTACTAACTTAGGTAACGAATATTCAGGTTCAGAAGCTACTTTCGTTGGAAGTACAGCTACTAAAGCAGCTAATACAACTGCAACTGGTGTTTATCCTGTATTCACAAATAATGAGTCTACTTTAACTGCACAAGCAAATACTAAGCTTGCTCTTACTGAAGAACCTTCATTTGAAGTTAGCTTTAATAGCGAGTTAGCTGCTGGACAGTTTATTATGGTAGCTATTCCAGATGGATTCACAGTTTCTAAAGTAGAGGCTTTCAATACAATGAGTAATAAATATGAAACTTACGGTGGACAATCAAAATTTGCTGCCGAAGAGTCAAAAAGAGATATTAATGGCACACAAGTTCAATATCAGTTATGGACTCGTCAGGGAGATAACAAGAACGCTGCTATTAAATACAGATTCACATTAAGTAAAAAATTAAGTGCATAATTATGGCAAGAGGTACAAATACATTTAGTTTAGGTGCTGGTTTTAATATAACTGGCCAGGAACCTATTGATTCCAGAATTGTTGTTAGTGCGTTAAGTGATCTTACTACAGAAGAAACTTGGAATGGTGTAGGTCTTTATAACGGATTAGTTGTAGCTGTTACTGAGTCATCAACATTATATGTACTTAAAAATCGTGATGATGTAACTAATCCAGAATCATGGGTAGCAGTAGGTGGAGATGTATCTGCAGATTTAGGAGAACTTAAATCAGATGTTGAAGGTTTAAAAACCAGCAAACAAGATAAAGTAGTTGCAGGAAATGGTATTGATATTAGTGATGGAAAAACCATTGCTATTAAAATCGATCCTGCAGGCTCAGGACTTGAGGTTGGACCTGATGGTTTAAAAGCAGTTATCCCAGAGGCAGCTGAATATACTATTGCTGCTGCAGATTCACCAGCAGAAGGATGTTTAAAGAGCTACGAACTTCGTAAAAACGGAGAGAAAGTAGGAGTCTCTATTGATATTCCTAAAGATTTAGTAGTTACAAAAGGTGAGGTTAAAGAAGTAGAAACTCCAGACGATCCTTATTCAGGAGCTCAAGTTGGAGATTTATACCTTGAACTTACTATTGCTAATAAACCTACTCCTGTATATATTCCTGTTAAATCATTAACTGATGTTTATACTGGAAGTACTTATATTAGTGTTGATGCTGGAGTTATTTCAGTTAAATACGATGATTTAAAGAATCAGATTAACACTGACTTAGTTGCTCCTGTTTCAAGTAAAGTAACTGCAGTTGAAGGAAAAGTAACAGCTCTAGAAGCTACAGTTGGCGGAGAAGGAAGTGGTTTAGTTAAAGACGTTGTTGATTTAAAAACTAATTTAGACCAGAAAGTCGATAAAGTTGAGGGAAGTTCTTTAATTACTTCAGAAAAACTTGCTTTAATTGATACTAATGCTTCTGATATTGCTGGTTTAAAATCAGGTTTATCTGCTAAACTTGATAATACAGCCACTGTTAATGGTCAGGCTTTTGTTGAAGGAGCTTGTACTATTGATGCAACTCAGATTAATATCAAAGACAAAGTTGGTGCTAATATTGCTGGTACGCCTGTTGAATCTGTTTTAAAGGATTTAGATAGCCGTATTACTTCAGCTGTATCTGGCGGTTTAACTAGTGTTACTGCTGGTAATGGTATTGAGGTTTCTGGAGTTGAAGGAAATAGTCAAACTGTATCTGTTAAGAAAGATGCAAAAGAAAATAATATGGTAGAGATCAGTACGTCTGGTTTATTTGTTCCAGATATGAATGCGTACTGAGAAGAATTAGCATAAATTTTATTTATATAAATTATGGCAATTGTAAAATTTGGTAAAGTCGCAACCGTAGGTAGTTCAGGTTTAACTGCTGGTAAAATATATTTTGAAACATCAACAGGTTTAATTAAAGTTGCTAAATCTACAACAGAAGTTGATGTTTTTGGTGGCAATGTTAAAGATGCTACCTATAGCGATAAGATACTAACTATTACAAAGACAGACGGTAGCAATATCATACTTAACTTTAGTGATATTGCTTCCGCTTTTGGCGTAACGGAAGTATTTAATGAGATTAAAACAACTGCATTAAAATCAGTTGAAGGTTCTACAACAGCAAACGGATCTAATGTTACTGTAACATTAAAAAATACAACTTTAGATGACAAAGCACGGAATAAAACATTTACTATTCCTGTTGCTACTGAGTCTGCACAAGGTACTACAACTTGAGCTAAAATTAAAGAGTTAGCTAAAGCTGAGGCTGAAACTGTTGCTGGATCTGTTTATAAAGTTAAAGGAACAAAAGCTACTATTGACGAAGTATTAGCTGTTGAAGATGCAACAATAGGAGATGTTTATAACGTTACTGCTGCATTTACTCTAAATTCTCAGAAATATCCTGCGGGAACTAACGTTGTATTCGTTGGTCCTGGAGAGGAAGGAGAACCTGATCCTTCTGCACAAGCTCAGTGAGATGCTCTTGGAGGTACTGTTGACTTAACACCTTATGCAACAACTTCTTTTGTTAATTCAGAATTAGCTAAAAAAGCTAATACAGATCACACTCATACTAAGAGTCAAATTACAGATTTCCCAACTAATGTATCAGAATTTACTAATGATGCAAATTATGTAACTGAAACTGTATTATCTGGAAAAGGATATATTACAAAGACAGCTGCTGATGCTGCATATGATGCTAAAAATTCAGCTAGCACTGTAAAAAATACAGTAGATAACTATACTGTAAATAAAATTAAAATATCGACTAATCCAGTATTAGATGGTTCTAACGTTAATTTATCTGGAACTTATGCTACATCTACATCTGCTTATGCTGAACCTGCAAAAGGAGAATCTTTAGATGTTGCAATCGGTAAATTAGCTAAAGGAGTTGCTGAGGCAAAAAGTAGCGCTGCTGCTGGTGTTCAATCATTTGGTGGACAAACTGGAGCTATTACTGTAGATACAACAAATTCTACTAATGGTGCTGTTAAATTTGCAATGTCAGGCAAAAATTTAACAGGTACTGTTAATGGATTAAAATCTGCAGCTTATACTGACTCGAGCGCTTACGCAACTGCTGCACAAGGTACAAAAGCTGATACTGCATTACAGAAATCTAGTATTACTTCTGGTTCTGCTAACGGTACTATTGCTGTAGGTGGATCTGATGTTGCAGTTAAAGGTTTAGGGTCTGCTGCATATACAGATTCAACAGCATATGATACTAAAGGATCTGCTTCAACAGCAGAAACAAACGCTAAAGAATATGCAGATTCTTTAATGACTTGGGAAGAATTTGAATAAATATTATAAGATAAGGGGTAGGGGTTATCCCTATCCCTTTTATTTTTAACCAGATTTAATCTGGGGCTATTTAAATATAGACGCTATGGCATATAAAGCAAAACTTTTACACTTTAAGACCAAACAATCTTATAATACAGAAAGAAATAAAACATCAGAAGGAACAGATGAAAGAAAAATTTTTGATGCCTATATTTCTTTTATTGACGAAGGTCCAACGATCTGTACTTGAGGAAAAGAGTACAAATGTGAACTAAGTAAAACTGAAATAGAATCGTTAATTGATTCTAAAGGTTTCATTACTATTGATGATATTCCAAGTGTTCCAGTAGCTGGAACTACTACTCCTAAAGTTGCAGGAACGGCTGCGGTAGGTACATCAACAAAATATGCAAGAGAAGACCATGTTCACCCTGCTCAAACATCTATTACTGGAAATGCTAGAACTGCAACTAAACTTCGAACTGAAAGAACTATAAATTTAACTGGAGATGTAACTGGAGCTGAAAATTTTGATGGGTCGAAAAATATATTTATTACTACTACAATCGAAAACATTGATACATCTAAAATTACTTCTGGTACATTAAATGCAAGTAGACTTCCAGAAATTCCAATTGAAAAACTTCCTAAAGGTGCTCTAGAACGTTTAGTTATTGTAGAAAATCAAGCTGCACGATATCGACTAACTACTTCTGATGTTCAAGAAGGAGATACGGTTAAACAAGAAGATACTGGTGTAATGTATTTTGTTGTAGATACCTCTAATTTAGCTAATGAAAACGGATATAAAGTTTATACAGCTGGCGCTGCAACAAGTGTACCTTGGAGTGGTGTTACTGGAAAACCAAGTACATTAGAGGATTATGGAGTTTCTGCTACAGATCCGTATTTAGCTAAGCCAACTACTTTTAATTGAACTGGAGGAACAACTGCAGGACCTACAGGCAAATTAACTGGAACAAATACAAATGTAAGTTTTCCAGCTATTCCTGCTGCATCTAAAACAGCTTCAGGCGTAATTACAACTGAAAATCAAGAATTTTCAGGAGATAAAACGTTTGATGGAATAGTTTCTGCATTTGGTGTAAATGCTACTAACATTAATCCTCCTAGTGAAGGTAAAGATTTATATATTGGATTTAACGTTGGAACTGGTACGATTTATGTTGGAGCAGATGGTGATTATAATTTTGGAACTGGAGGAGAATATACAGGAAATGCTGCTACAGCTACTAAAGTTAAAAACAAACTTACTTTTACGGGAGCTGTTACAGGTTCTTATGATGGATCATCTGCCTTAACGGTTAATATACCTGAAGGCGGCGGAGAGATTCCTATAGCACTACCAAATCCTTATCCTGTTAAATTTACTGGAGCTGTTTCTGCATCTTATGACGGAAGTAGTTCTGTGACAGTAAATATTCCAAAAACAACGATGACATATCATGCATATACTTATAGTAGTACAACCATTGGAAAAAATAGTGCAAATGGAATAGATCCTGGAGTTGTTGAATATCCTTCGTCTTGATCAAGTACTTCTTCTTCAGCACTTACTATTTATGTTAGAGCAGATGCTTTTAATGCTAACACACCCGATGCTGTAGTAATAGTAAAAGGAACAAGACAAGTTAATTTTGGTTTTACATCTACTAATGGACAGCTAGTTAAGCAAAGAGATATACGAATAATTGGATTTGCTTCAAATACCTATAGAGTATATGCGTTCTCATATTTAGGAGGATCAGGATCTAATACAATAGTAGCAGTTAACTGTGCAGAATATAGTGAGTAATTTAAATATAATAAAGTTATATGAGTGTAAAAATTTATGATAAATCACAGAATAAGTGAGTTATTTTTCCTGGAACGATGGGTGCTCCAGGAAAAGATGCATATATAATTGCTCAAGAAAACGGATATACAGGTACTAAAGAAGAATATAATCAAATATTAGCTAATATACCACAAGTTGTAGAATTTATTGAAAACGCAGATAAAATACCTACACAAGGTAGTAATAATTTAGTACAATCTGGAGGTACTTGACAAGCAATCAAAGATGTAAAAGATCAAGTTGATACATTAACTAGTAGTATTACTAACGATATAAATGAAATCAAGATAACTGAAATTCCTAACCAAATTAAAGCGTCAATTATAGATAATCTAGATTCTTCTGCAGTTGATAAATCATTATCTGCAAATCAGGGTCGAATTCTTAAAGAAATGATATCTAATTTAGTTAATTTACGTTTACAAATTGTTGCAGAATTACCAGAACGCGGAGAAACTAATATTATTTATCTAATTCAAAAAGATGGAGAAGCACCTGATACTTATGATGAATATGTATATATTGAAGATAAGTGGGAAAAAATTGGCAATACAGATGTCGATCTATCTAATTATTATACGAAAGAAGATGTATATAATAAATCCGAGATTAATGAAATTAAATCTCAGATTGAATCTCAAATTTCTGACGTTGAAGTTAGTAATTCTGGGTCTGGAAATGTAATTACATCTTTAGAAGTTGACCCTGTAAATAAACATAAAATTAATGTTACAAAAGACATAGACGTTTATACAAAATCAGAAATTGATTCTAAATTATCTGATTCAGGATTAGGAGATGTTATTGCTGCTGCAGAATTTACAACAGAGAATAGAGTAATTGTATCTAATGGAGCTGGTAAAGTAGTTAAAGATTCAGGTGTTCTTATAGAAAATTTAGCTTTAAAATCTTATGTTGATGAAAAAGAAATAGCTTGAGATAAAGTTACTGGAAAACCTGAAACTTATGCTCCAAGTGAACATAAACATAATATTGCAGACATTAATGATTTTCCAGAAATTCCTGATCCAATTCAAGTTGATTCAGAATTAAGTTCTTCGTCTGAAAATCCAGTACAAAATAAAGTAATTGAAGCTGCTTTAAAAAATAAACTAGATTCTACGGCTTTAGAAAATTATTATAATAAAGAAGAGGTTGATTCAAAAATTAGCGCAGCAGGTGGAGGAGATGCTGTTGCAATATGATGAATTTATTAAACAATGGCACAACACGTAGATATTATAATGAATAGACTTCATTCATTTATAGATGCACAATTAAATACATTATCACAAAATAATCCGTTAATAGCTTTTACTAAACCTCTTATTAGTAGAGTTATTGATAATAATGCATATAAAGTTGAATCAGTTTTAAAACAAATTTCTGATAAAGATGGATTAATAGATGTTAATGGCATACTAACAGAAATGATAGATAATGTTGTTAATACTAGACCATTTAAAGTAGATACGAAATTCTTAGGAGAACTTGAGATCGGGGGAGGTAGAATAAAGATGAACTTACCTTTAGTAGATAGAGCGTTAGTTTTAAGTCATCAAGATTTAATTAATTTAAGAGATATGTTAGATAAACAAGTTGTACAAACTTTAGAAAATTAAAGATAAAGGAGTGATAGCGATATCACTCCTTTTATTTTTTACAATATTTAAAATAAAATTTGGTTATTGATAAAATAATATCTAAATTTGCATTATTGTATAACTAATAAGAAAAATGAGTATGGAAATACGTAAATTTAAATTAAATGTCGCAACAAGATTAGTATTATTAATGAATTTACCTGAACAAGGTTCAGTAATTGAAATGATTTCGAAAAGAAATATTCGAAATAAAATAGACTTTTCAAGTAAAGAATTAGAAGATGATAATATTCGTAATGAAAATGGGAAAATTGTTTGATCTGCAAATGCTCCATTAATTGATGTAGAGTTTACAGATAGCGAAATTAATTTTTTAAAAATGATAATTAAAAAACTTGATAAATCAGGATTAATTACGGATAATATTTTAGATTTTGCAGAAGAAATATTAAAATAATATGTCAGATCCAATTTATAAAAATTCTACAAGTATTGGTAATGGTAAATCAGATGTAATCATTAATACTGCTGGAAAAGTAATTATTAAAGTTAAAGACAGATATCATATATTATCATATAATAGCGATGATACGGAAAAAACTGAAGAGAAAGAAGATGAAATAATTACTGATTTGATAATTTTAAAAACAGACACAGAAGTTGAGGAAGTAATTAATACATTAACTAAAAATAGTGTAATTATTACAGCAGAGAATACTATATATTTATATCTTGATAGTACTATATATCCTTTAGACTTAGGAAATACAAATAATAATGTTTTTAATGATTTAACAGTTAATAATAAATTAATTCTTAATGGTACTTTAACTATTAAAAGTGCAGATTTAATACAAAACCTAAATGCACAATATTTAAATGGAAATACTTCAGAAGCATTTATTAAATTAAATTTACCACAAACAATTAGTGATATCTGGACGTTTGCAAATAATGTATTTTTTAATAAAAGTATTAGTGATTCTGATCAAAAAACTGTATTAAGTTTTGAAACAAGTAGTTTAGTAATTGATAATATAACTGTAAAAAATTTAACTGTAACTTCTGAAGATAATTCAGAAGATAATCCAGAGTCTAATGAAGATATAAAAGTTGATTATATAAATGCGCAAACTTATTTAGGACAAGGATCTAAAATAATAACTTCTGATGAAATCTTAAAAGAAAAAACTGCTTGAAATGAAAACTGAGAAAACGGTGGAGATGCTATTATTGAACTAATAATTGATGCTATTAATAATGAGAAATTAGCAGAACATTATACTAACGAAAAAGATGATAGTTATTCTTATTATACGAATAAATTATTAGACGTTAGCATAAATGAAACATTTACAAGTTTAATTTCTATTACAGAAGATGCTTTTTATGAGAATGATAATAATGAAGTTTTATATAAAACTTATTACTATCGTCCAAAAAATGTTGATACTGAATGAGTAAATACAACATACGAAGAAACTTCAAATGCAAAAGTTGGCATTTATGATAATTGATTTAATAAAAATGATTATTCTTCTGAATTAAGTAAATTTAACGGTATTGTTTGAAATATTGTATTATCAAGTAATCCTTATAAAATTGGAGATACAGTTAAATATGAAAATAATTTTGGTACTGTATATGGTTTAGTTACTAGATCAAATGAAAATCAAGTTACTATTATTACAGATGGAGAAGATTGTGACGCTCTATATGATGTAGATAGTAACGAATATGATGCTTGTTATATTAATTATTCTCCATTAACAGGTAGTGTACTATTACCTGCGCAAGGAGGTTTATCTGTAATTGGTAATATTACAGGTATAAATAACTCTGTATTTGGAACCTTAAATGGATACGGATTTACATCTGAAGGAAATTGCTATTTAGTAAATCCTAGTATTGCGCTAGTTAATACTAATAGTACTAATTATTTAAAGTTTAGTAACGATGAATCATTTATTGGGATTAATAAAGATAATGAAAATTTTATAAAAATTAATAATGACGGTAGTTGTGAGTTAAAAAGAAAATATATGTACAATATTAATAATTATCTTTCGTTCTGTATTTTTGGACCTATTACTATAGATGAATACGGAGGTGCTACAATAGGAACAGGTGAAACTCAAATTACTGTTTCTCCATCAGGAATTGTAACAATTCCTTCTGCAGCAGTAAAATAAATAAAAAATATTATATTTTTTATAATTTTATTTGGAAATTATAAATTAATATATTATATTTGCCACGAAATATCAAAAGATATTAATAATCAGTTTAATAAGAAATAATAAGTAATATGCCAAATCATTTTGAATTTAATTCTGATCGTTTTGAAAATCTACTAAATAATGTAGACGACGTTCACGAGGAACCTGCTAATAGTGAGACAGTTGTAGCAGACACAACAGGAGGAGAAGATCTATTGAATACAACTACACCAACGGAACCTGCTCCTACAGAAGATCCAGATGCATCTCAAGAACCAAAAAATGAGGATTTTTTAATGTCATTTCTAAGTGAATATGGACTTAGAGATGGAAAGGTTGTATATGAGAATGAAGATGGAAGTACAGATACAGTAGATTTTAATGATCTTGATTCTGAAGAGAAATTAAATATTCTAAAAGAACTTACAACTCCAAATTTAACTAAAGATGAAATCGAAGTAATCAATTATTTGCGTTCAAATAATAAAACTATACAAGATGTTATTGAATATTACTCGCAAAAAGCAGTTAATGATTATATCGAAAGTAATGGACCAATAGAGAAAAAATACTCTGTTGATGAGTATTCAGATGATGATTTATATGTAGCTGATTTAAAAGCTAAATATACAGATATGTCTGAAGAAGATATTAAAGCTGATCTAGAAATCGCAAAAGAAAATGAAGAGTTGTTTAAGAAAAAAGTTGATATCATTCGAAAACAATATAAAGCACGAGAAGAAGAAAAAGCTCAAGAAGCGATTAAAGCTCAGGAAGAAGAATATAATACTTTTAAATCTTCAGTAGAAGATAAACTTGCAAGCTTTAATGAAATTTCTATGGATTATAAAGATAGTAAATCAGACAGTTTAGAAATTAGTGATTCTGAAAAAGATGAAATTTATAGGTATATTTTAGACGTAGACGAAAATGGTGCTACACAGTTTTTAAAAGACTTAAATAGTCCTGAAAAAATAGTTGAATTAGCATGATTTGCACTTTATGGCAAGGAAGCAATGTCAGATATTAGTAACTATTGAAAATCTCAGCTAAAAAATACTCGAAAACCAGAATCTAAAACTCAAACAACTGTAGTCCCACAAGATAAACAGCGTCAAAGAGATAATTTTACTAATCACCGTAAATCAGTTGAAACAATGTACGGTGAGAATTTATTATAAATTTAAAAAAGTTAAAAAAATATGAGAATTACAAGTTTTAGTACTTCCCATGCTCAGATGGGTTCAACAAGAACTTATGAGGATTTTCACAAGTGGCTTGGTGAAAAACCTGAGCGTCTAGGTATTGTATCCAATTTATATAAACAATATACAGCAACAAGTCTGACAGAAGCCTTGATGAATGTATATACTATGGATAAAGGTAAACCTAGCCGATTCCAACCTCTTAATTCATTTATGGTAGAATGGGAAATTGATGTAAATTTTGTTAAGAGAATTCCTATTTTAGCCGTTGAAGGTAATGGAGCAAATGGTTCTGAAGTTATTTTCCACTTCCCAGAACGTTATTATGAGATGTATGATGTATTCGTAATCGAAGAGACTCGTCAGCAATGTATGGTTATGTTGTCTCCAGTACGTCGTTCTGACGCTGTTGTTGAGTACGTTTGCCGTATTGTAGATAATGACTACAAAGAAGTACTTGACGTAGACAGTATTGTTGGTACTGACACACGTTTCATTACTAACCATATGCCTGAGTTAAATGAAACTGGATTTACGAAATATCAGTCAAATATTGAGAGACATCGTACTATGATTGGTACAACTCGTTGTGATATTGATTATTCTGCTAAGTATGCTGCAATGGAAGATCAGTTTATCAATATTGCTACAAAAGATAAAGATTTTACATATAAACTTACTGGCGCTGAAAAAGTTTGTCTTGACAGTTATATGCAAGCACGTAATAACAAACTTTTATTCTCTAAAGGTAACTTTGATGTAAACGGTAAAACTACTATTTCGGATGAAATCGGTCGTCCTATTATAGCTACTGAAGGTATTATTCCTCAGATTGAACGTTTTGCTTCTAAATGGGTATTTAACAAATTAACTGTACGTATCTTTGAAGGAGCTATGAACGAAATGGCTACTAAATGTGATGAACCTACTGGTAACTCATGGGTATTTATCTGCAATACACGTATGTGGCAGATGGTACAGAGAACTATGGCTACTTGGATCCGTGATTGGAAGACAACTGGATGCTTTGTATGGTCACAAGGTGCTAAAGATTATGTAGATCTTGGTGCAACTTATCAGTCATATGAATTTGCTGGAAATAAATTGATCTTCCGTCTTGACCGTTCATTAGACCTTGAATTCCCAAAGAAAGCTTACGGTATGTTTATTGACTTAACTACTGATTCTAACGGTACTCCTGGTATTATGATGTTCACTTTCAAAGGTGGAGATATTATTCATAATATTGTTCGTGGTGTTGGTGGAAAGAGTGGTCTTGAGTCAGGTGAAGTTTCAAGTCCTGTAGCAGGTACCAAGATTATTAACTGGGGATATCACGGTGCAGGTGTTATGAATCCTTATCGTTCAGCTATCCTTGAAGAAATTTAATTTTAATAAAATAAAGATTAATGTATTTTTAGAGTGCTCCTCCTTTTTGGAGGAGTACTTCTAAAAATTTTATAGATAGTAATTTATTTTAAAGAAAGAAAATATGAGCAAAATAACTCTTAAGAATGTATATGGTAGAGAGAAGAAATATTATCTTCAACCTATGAAACAGAAAAATGGCACAAACTTTCCTTTCGTAAAGAAAGTTAAATATAATGCAAATGGAGATAGTGAAATGATCTTAAGCCCTGATGAGCTTAATGATCCAGAAAGAGATTATTTTATTCCAGAGGACGAATTAATTGAAGTATATAGTGGACGTACATTTGATTTAGATGATCCTTATGAAAGGAATCTATGGAAATGTATTGAATCAAACCCTGTAATTGCACCAGAAAGAACTGCAAAAGATAAGTATGGAAATTATCTAATTGATGGTACACAGGAAAGATATGGACGTGCCGACTTTTATATTGAAAGAGAAGGCGAAGCTTCAAAACGAAGAATTTCACGTATTCAGCTTGTAACAAAAGCATACGTATTTATTGAAAACGATTCACCTGCAGGACGTATTACTAAATGTAAACTTTTAGGCAAATCAATGCGTAATGCTCCAGATACTGATGTACAGGATTATTTATATAATCGTGCAGAAAAAAATCCTCAAGAAATCATTGATTTATATACTGGTTCGGACCAGGCTATTAAGCTTTTAATTATTGACGCCAAAGATAAAAGCATTATTACTAACCAGAGCGGAATTTGGATGTTTAGTGAAACAATGTTAGGCGCAACTGATGAAGCGATTATTATGTATTTAAAGAATCCTGATAACCAGAATATTTTTGAGGCAATTAAAAATTTAACTTATCCAGAAATGGTAGAAAAGTCGACAAACAAAGAAAATAAGAAGTAAAAAATATTATATAATTTATTAAACAAGTAGAATGACTTTAAGAAATGCTTATGAATTCGCTTTAATAGAGAGTAACAAGTTAAAAGCTCCTTCTATACTATTAGAAGATTTTATATACTTGTTTAATAAAGCTATTCAACAATATGTAAATAGTATATACAATAGAATTGAATACAATCAACAAAGTTCTGACGATATTAGTTTTTTACAAACCGTATCCGTTATAGATACAAAAGATATTAAACCTAGATATGAGTTTAATGATACAATTTGAGAATTAAAATTACCAAAAGACTATGTACATCTATTAAATTGTATAGCAGAATTTACTGGTAATGATTCTAAATCTAGATGTGGAGATAATTCAACTAAAACTATTGTATCTACATGTCAAAGATTAACTGGAGATTTATATGGAGGAATCACTAATAATTATTATATGAAGCCTTCTCATAAAAAACCTTATTATTATATCATTAATCATAATACACAAGAAGAAACTCCAACTAATCCAGATATGGATGAAGAAATTAAAGCTGGATCATATCAACCAGAATTTATCGGAGACAATGAATATCGTTTTTATGTTTTAAAAGGAACAGAACAAGCAAGAGTTGTAAATCAATCTACTGTAAAAATTGAAATACATACTGGAACTTCTTCATGAAATTTAAATAAATTATATATAACTTATTTAAAAGCTCCTATGTATGTTTCAATGACACAAGAACAGGTGTTAGCTGTAGAAGATAATACTCCTAAACTAGAATTTCCTGATTACGTATGTTATGAAATTATTAATATATACGTTCGTTTATTTTTAGAAAACGCAAGTGATCCTAGATTACAGACTAATATGCCTATCAATCAAACTATAGCTATACCTGGAAGTAAATAATTATTAATTTTAAAACTTATAAGAATATGTTTAATTTTCAGAAAGAAGTAGTACTAAATAGCCTTGATAAAGCAACTGTTGTAGAAGCTGTAGATAAAGGCCTTGGTAAACCTAACATTGACAAGAAAGTACGTTTTCATGATGGTGGCGAATATTTCGCAAAGTATATTGTAGAAGGTAAAATCTACGAAACAGAACCTATCGTTGGTAAGAACTTTGAATTAGTTCTTCACGCTCCAGCAGATATTTTAGGTGAGCATGTACAGATTCTTATTGAATTAGGACTTGATAACGATTATCGTGGTGATTACGGTTCAGCTTTATGGTATTTCCGTAAGCCTATTCTTATCGATGTTGTATTGCCAAAAGAGAATAATGCAGCTGCTAAAGAAATCTATAAAGCTTTAGTTGCAGCTATTCCTGCTGAATATAAATTTGTAGAAATTGATTATATGGATGGATCTGGCAATGTAACAATTAAAGGTGCTGATTCATATCAGAAAGTTCGCAAAGTTGTAATTAGTCGTTATGAATGTGACGATCGTTGTGCAGGAAGTTCTGAGGAACCTGTAGAAATTGTTAATCTTTCAGCAGGTGCATTAAAGAAAGGTAATGATTATGTAACATATACGCCTAATAACGTTGAATTTGGAACATACGAATATGTTTTACATAACCTTCGTCTTCCTACTTATGCTAACTTACGTTTTACTTCTCCTTCAGCACCTGAAATGCCTGTGGCTGGAGTAAATTATCACCAGTTTAGTTTTGCATATTGTGTACCACGTGGTATTCACTTTGGTGGTTTATCTGTTGCTGGACAGACTAATTACTCAACAACATTACATACTTTCTTTGTTGCTGAATCTTTAGTTGAAGATTTCAAAGATTTATTCAATCAAATTGGCATTACTGATTTTGAAACATTAGGCCGCGTTGGAAAACACGACATTACTATTCTTCCTGATGCTTATGCTTCGTCACAGGATTTAAAAGCTGCAGCTGGTATTAAAGCTAATGCTGATAGTATTGCTGCTAATGCTGAAGCTGACGCAGAATTAGCTGAAAAAGTTCAGGCTAATACAGAAAAGAATACTAAACAGGATTCTTCTATTGCTGCTAAAGCAGATGCTGCCAATGTATATACAAAATCAGAAGTATATCGGAAGAGCGAAACTTATAGTAAATCAGAAGCTAATGCCAAATTTCAAACTAAAGCTTAATTATGTCTAAGTTCGTTGTTTCAGCTACTGTAGATGATTCTAGATTAAAAAGTGATGCTACTTTTGAATATAGAATTGTAGATAATCATAATTATATTATCGATCAAAATGGAGGAGTTGAAGCAAAACCTGGTTACACGCCTCAGATAGGAGATAAGTTCACGGTTGAAGTTTTATATAGATGCGGAGGTGAATTTATATCTAAAGCTCGTAAAACTTTTACTGTTAAAATATAATGCACAGATAGCGGGGTGGGAGTTAATCCCGCTCCGCTTAATTTTTATATGATATATTATGACAATTGAACAAATTTCAAGTGCAGTATACAATAATGTTGTTACAGGTTTAGCTGGAATTACATCAAATCCTAAAATATCAATAGAACAATTGCAAGATGAAGTTGTCGCAGAAAAAAATCAAATAATGAGAGAATTTCTACTAAAAGGAATCTTAACTCTAGATGAATTATTTCTTGCAATAAATTGTGTTGAAGTTAATTGTGATTACATGTCTAAATGTTGTAATTTACAAGTTGGAGAAAAAGCTTTACATTTTGAAATACCTCCGATTATCTATTTAAATGGAATAGATACTGTACGTTTTGTTGGGAGTATAGATAGAAATACAAAATATAATGTTTATACTGATGAAGCATATAGATTTCATAAACATCGTCGAAGAGGTGCAGATAGTCCATATGTTTATATTGATACGGCAATAAATTCTAATGGAAATATGGACGGATATATATTTAATGTACCATTTGTAAAATATATATCCATTATTGCTTTATTTCAAGATCCAAGAAGATTGTTAGAGTGAGACTGTTGTTCTGAAAATCCAGATGCCTATTTAGATTGCGGCATTTTAAGTGATGAAATTATTAAAAGAATGACAGAAAAATATATTAGATGATATAAACAACTCGCTACTCCTGTAACTCCAAATGATCAAATGCCTAAATAATTATGAATAGAAATAACTTTAAATCTGTATACTCACAAGCTTATATATTATATGGAACAACGTTAGATACAACTAACTTTGATGATATTGCGTTAAATGGATGAGAATTAATTGGAAATAGACAAACTCGTTTGTATAAATATACTACTTCTACAGAAGATAAGAAAATACAACTACCATGTAATGTAGATATTATTGAAGCTGTATTTGCACCATTTGTTGATGCCAAAACAACAAATCCGTATAGTATATATCCAGACGTGTATAATCAATGAGTAGAAGAATACATTGAATCTTGAAAAAAGAATAAAAGTGTATTTTATGATAAAGGAGCTCTATTAAAATACCGTCAAGAAGGAGATTACTTAGTGTTTGAAAGAGATTATACTAATGTAACAATATTATATCATGGTGTAGTAGTTGATGACGAAGGATTACCATATTTAACTGATAAAGAAGTACAAGCGTTAGCTGCATATTGTGCTTATATGGATATTTATAAAAAGAGTTTAATTCAAAAGGATGGTAATTTATTTCAGTTAGCAGCCGCTGTTAAAAATGATTGATTACGTCTATGTAATGCAGCTAGAATACCTACTCATCTATCTCAGAACGAGCTAAATGATGTTTTAGATGTTAAAACTAGATGAGATAGAAAACAATTTGGTAAATCATTTAAACCTATAATATAATGAATCATGGAATGTTTAAACATGCTTTTATAACTGAAGATATATATACAGGATTAAATAACAGATTACTAAGAGGAAAATGAGTAAAAAATAAATATAAAGATCGAAGAAAGTTAGCTTCTGATATTTTTAAAGATTGTTTTTGCGAAATATTATTGGATATTATTAATAATAATGTTACCTTTGTACTACCTCTTAAATATGGTAATTATGCTGAAATTTGTATGAAACAAACATCTGATGAAGAGTTTAAAAAACTATATAAATGAGGTAAATTTAAAAATATAGATTTTGTACTTTCTCAATTTACTGGTAACGAATTAGTATATAGATACAATACAAAAACTGTTGGAGTAAAAGAAAAACCAATTTATGTTAATAAAGAACTTAAAAAATTAATTGAGAAATATACAAACGAAGCAAAACAATACTATTAATATGGTTAAAGAGCTAAATGACTATTTAGATATTATTGCTAATAAATATCCGCATATTTCTCGAGAAGAATTAAAAAGAGTTCTTGAATATGGATTTAATACATTTTATACATTAACTAAAAAAGGAGCAGATATTCAAATATATAATAATAAATATACTGCATATTGTGGAAAAATGTTTTTAGATGATTATAAAAGAGTATTATATAACAATGTAAAAACAAGAATAAAATTAAGACTGAAATATAAGTACGCTCAGGAGTTATACGATGGAGCGTACTATTTCGGTCTAAGTGATGCTGAATGAGAATTTTATCAATCTCAAATGACATCAAAAAGACGAAATAAAATTAAGTTTAAAAACTTAAAGTTATATAAAATAAAAGAAGAGTGTTTTTTAGATAAATCTAAAAATCATTTTTTTATGTTAAACTATCCGATTGATGTAGGATGGACATTTACAAAAGAAGAAATAACAACAAGAAGTTTTAAGTATTTTGCAAATAGAGATACTAAAGGCAATATTGTTATAATATAAATTGTTATGGATACAAAGCAAATACAAGTAAATACGTTTACAGATGGATTAAATACAGATTTACATCCTTTGACAACTCCGAATACAATATTAACAGATTGCATTAATGGTACAATTATTACTTATAATGGTAACGAGTATATTTTACAGAATGATATGGGTAATTATCAACTAAAAAATTCTGTATTAACACCAAACTATATACCTATTGGAATAAAAGAATACGCTGGAATTATTTATATAGTATCTTATAATCCAATCGATAAACTCACTGAAATTGGCTCGTATCCATCACCACAAACTATATTTGACTCAGAATACAATAATGAAAGAGAAGCTAAATATATTGAATTAACAGAGGAATATAGTAAATATACCGTTTTATCTAAACAACAGGCAATTCAGTTATATTCAACGGAGGAAACATTTATGTTAAATCCAGGAGATAAATATTATCTATATTTACAATTAGAACAAAATAAAATTTATCAAACTATAGAATTCTATGTACTTAGTCAAGAAAAAAATTTATTTCCGTTAGAAGATACACAGGTAAAAAAACATACCGTCGATAATCCTGATAGAGACGATTATACACCTGTTACATGAGAAATTCCAGGATGGTTGGCATATAAATTTCGATTAGCTACTATCGATCAATTCAATTTATATCTAACTAAATTAAATCAACCAGGTTTTACAAAAGATACAACTACAATCAATTTAGACTATTCTGTAATAGCTCAAGCTATTACTTCAGACTTGTTATTTGATAATAGTGAACTATTAAATAAATTAAAAGTATGAATAGCAGTTGGTTATATCAATAGTTTGGGAAATAAAAATTATGTATTTAACAATGAAACTAAAAAAGTAAGTAAAACAGATGATTTTAGTTCAAAAGTTGATTATGGTTTAATTTGTAATATTTCAGATATTAAATATACATCTGTTAATAAATTTTTATTTACTAATGACATAGATCCTTCAATCAACGAATATAGTAAATTAAATATTCCTATTAATGCTGATACCAAAACTGTTTTTATCGAAGCTATTCCATTAATACAAAATGCAGAAGATAATAAACATATAATATATGATAATTTTGAAACAACTCTAACAATTGATTTAGATGACATAAAAGACGTTAAAAGTATTGTAGTTTTTGATACATATAAGTATTTAGTTTCAAACGACGATATTACTTTAAATTATACTATTACTAGTCCATTAACTTCTGTGTCTAATTTATTAACAGAGCTAAGAATATACAAAATTACTAAAGGAACTGGAGATAATTACAATTTAGAGTTAGCTTGAGCTCAAGAACTTAATGAAATTAATTATCTAGGACAAAACATTACAACATGTAGTTTTAATGATACTAATTCAGTTATTGACTCTGTTAATGAACCGTTAACTGCAGTTTTAGAAAAAGAAGAAATATATTTACTACAGTTAAGAATATATATAGATGGAGAGAAAAAACAACAGTATCAAAACTGACATAAATTATTGATAACTAGTGAATTAATGAATCCATTTTATAATTCAATACAAGACTTTTCTACTATAGAATTATCAGAATGAATGGATCAATTAAAAAATTATATTGATTTACCAGATGTTGCATTAGAAGACAAAAAAGATATTGATCAAAATATGTCTATCTATCGTAATAATAGTTCTGACGATAGAGTTTATAGATTATCAAAAGAAACAAATGGCGAATCTTGACAAAACAATTATAAAGTAGAAACATCGACGTTATTAGATTCGACTGCTTTCCCAGCTATTGGTGTTAATTCATACGATACTTTAGAAGTTAAAAATTATGATGTAGTTATATTAAATGGAGACGGTATTTGAAAAAATAAAATCGATTGAAATTTTACATTTGATGTTAAAACTAATAAAGAAACATTAACATTTAATAGAGAAACTTTATCTAATCCTATCGAATTATATAAACGATACAGATTAGATTTGATTCAACAAGCAAGAGAAGAAAAAAGTTGAGATAGAGTATATATTTATGATTATTGTCAATGTACTAATAGAAGTGAAAGAACTAAAAAAATTCAAGACAATAGTGAATATTATTATTGAGGATGACAAACTTACGATTATACAGGTGGAGGATCAAGAAAAAATCATCTAGAGAGAAGAAAAATGTCTGATCTTAATAATAATCCTCCCACACTCATTAATACTACATGAAAAGTTAGTAATCCAAATGGAGGAGGAAGTAAAGATGGACATTATAATTGATGAACAAACGAACAAACTGTAGTAAGTCCATATATGTTTATATGATTTGATGCCAAAGGTAGTAAACAATGATGGAGAATGTCTGCTTATTTTGACCATAAAGATCAAGTTATGGGTCTAAGAATTAGTACAAAAATATCTACTGATATGGCATGATGTATTGTCCCTATGAATGGTGGAAAAATGGATATTGCTGGTTCTTATAATAGTACTGAATTAAAAAATCAACTGTTAGGAATCGCAAATCAATTTGCAGTGCATATCTTTACATATATTCCACCAACTGGAACATTAATGGATAAGTATTATTTATTAATTCCTAATTATATTATTACTGATGAAAAATTATCTGAAACAATTACAACAGGTAATTATACATGAAAATTTTATAATGTAGAATGAAATGGAAAAAATATTACTGAAAACACTGTTAATAAAAATACATTATTATTAAATAATATACCTATTATTGAAGATACTGAAGAAGTAAACTTTAATAATCTAAAAACAGCTATATTGGATATTGAAAAAAGTAAGTTTAAAAATATTAACTTATTAATATCAAGTGATTTAACAAACACTTTTACATACAATGATTATGATACTGATGTAGAAAGAGAAACTAATATAGATTCGATTAAACTTGATATTGATAATTTCCTATATACTGTAAAGGATTTAAGTACTAAACGACAAGAATTAACAGATAAATTAAATTCTATTAATCCATATACAGTTGCTCATGACTTAGAAGAACTAACTAATGTTAATATTAGTGATGAAATTAAAAGTTCTTATGATACTTTTGTATCATCTTTGCGAGCAGAAAAAACAAATAATAATAGTATTCGTTTTTACTCTATTTATTCTAATAATATCGATTTAGTACATGCTTTAAAAATTGGTTCAGGTGGTGGCGATAAAGGACAAACTGATCATGGTTATTATTTACCTCCTACGTCATCGTTCCAGTTGCCAATATATGAAGAACAGTTATGAAATAATATTAGTGATAAATTTAGGAATAAATAATTATGGCAGGTCAAAATAATACAAATTTGTATGTTCTAAAATATAAAACAAAAGGTGATATCGCCCATGAGTACCAACCATTACAAACAATGGTTAGTACTCAAGGCGAAATCATTCCGTTTAGAACAGATAAAATACAATCTAGTTTAAATAACCCAGTTGATATACAATGTCAGCCGTCATACGATGGAACTGTTAATTTAATTATTAATGATGATTTAAATCCGCCAAGAATTATTAATAATAGGTTTACAAAAATTGAAAATAATAGATATGAAATTAAAACAAGAGATCAGTTTATGCAGACTAATTTATATTCAGAAGATAAAGTAGATGCACAAACAAGATTGTTTAGAAATATAAATAAAATACCTAAAATTGATTTATATAATGTAACTTATTATGGACAATTAGAAGGTGGAAATTACACTTTTTATATTAAGTTAGCAGATAATGACTATAATAAAACTGATGTTGTAGCTGAATCTGGGTTAGTTAGTATTTTTAATGGAACAATGACAGATATATCATCTATATCTGGAACATTATTAGATCAAAGAACAGATAAAGCAATTATTTTAAATTTAAAAAATATTGATACTAGTTTTTCATATGTATATTTATATTATCGTAGAGAAACCAGTGATTTAAATGGAGTTTTAGTGTCAAAAACATACGCAGTAAAACAACCATATAAAGTTAAATCTTCAACTTTATCGATATGTTTTAATGGATATGAAGAAGTTGAAGAAATAAATCAAGAGGAATTAAATATTAAATATAATATATGTACAGCAGTTAAAACACAAGCACAAGTACAAAATATGTTATTCTTTGGAAATGTGCAACAAACTGTAGTTGATAATAAAAATTTACAAAATCTTTCTTACTATATTGAAGTATCTTGCGGAAGAAAAGAAAGTAGTATTGGATATATTGATTCAGATTATAAAAAGAAATTAAATGATGATATAGATCAAACAGAATATTATAATCCATTGCAAATATATTATTCTTTAGGATATTGGCCTGATGAAATATATCGTTTAGGAGTAGTATATATATTTAATGATGATTCTTTAAGTCCAGTATATAATTTAAGAGGATGTAGATTCGAAAATCTATATACTCCAAATTTTGAATATAAAGGAACGGTTAAACCTGAGGAAGAAACTAATAATCTTTATAATTATTTAAAATTATCAGAATCAGAATACAATTACCTTCCAAAAGAAATGTTTATCGGTACAGAATATTTATCAAATACAAAAGGTGTTTTTAAAATGCCAGATTATAGTGTATGTAACATAAAAGACGATGATTTAAAAGAAGTACATCCTATTTATTTAAAATTTAAACTGCCGATAGATGTTAGAAACGAGTTATCTAAATATAACATTAAAGGTTTATTTTTTGTAAGACAAAAACGTATACCAATAACGATAGCGCAAGGATTTACTGTAGGAATTGATCCAAATAGTTATTGTCCTATGATATATGAAGATAACGACCATTACATATTTGAATCTTTTGTATCAAAAGACAGAGTATTAACTACAAATTACAAAGACAGAAAGAAAACAACTTCATTAAGTCAATCAAGTGGTTTATTATGTTTAGATGCTAATGTTAATCCTCAAATTCAATCGTTATTTGATAATAGTAAATTTATACTAGAATTAAAAACACGATATAAAGTATCTGCATCAAGTTCGGACTTAAGACATTATACATGTAGTTATGATAAAAGCTTAAATAACTCTTTACAGAATTATGGTGGTATTAGTGCGAATTTATTATATGTACCAGGAGATATTCCTTTAAAATATGTTAATAAGTATGGTTTCTCAACTCGTGTTGGATCCTCAGAAGAAGTAAAACAATTTGGATTTATTGGCCAGAAAGATTATTCGAAGAATTATCATAATATTATTAGAGGAATATTTTGTCCATTTGTTGGAACTCAAAGTACATTAAACGATTCAGCAATATACTCGATTAAAATCAGTAATTATTCATCAATATACTTTGATAAATATTTTGAAATTAGAGGAAACGACTTATCTCCATTTATGAGTATTTCTAATCGATATGAATTATTAAATGATTCAGAAACTACAATTGATGAAAAATATGTTACATTCCCAGAAACTTATAGAGGAGATTGTTATACTAATACTGTAACAATAAGATTACATACTAATTTTATTGATTCAGAAGTACCTACAAGTCAAATAATCGTTAATCCTAATACTTGAAAAGACGGATATAAAGGATACAAAGAAACTTCTACAGATGAATGAAAAGATATCAATAGAGCAGATATTAATAGCGTACCTATTGGCACATGAGTTACTTATAAATGTTTATCAAATTATAATCTAGGTTTAAGAGCAGAGAATAGACAAAACGTAGAAGAAATGTCCTTAATGGGTAATCCACGAAGTTTTTATCCGTTATCTGGTTTACTAACCGCTCCTTCAGGAAAAATAGAAGAATCCTGACTTTTAAATGCAGGTTATAGTGTTACACTACCATTTAAAAAATATTTTACTGCTCCAGATGTACCTTATGTAAAAGACATATTCGATAATAGAATTATGTTTAGTGATGTACAAATCGATGATGATTTTAAAAACGCATATCGTATATTCCAAGGATTAGCTTATAAAGATATAGAAAGACAATATGGTGCAATTGTTAAATTAATTCCATTAGGAGTTAATTTATTCTGTGTTTTTGAACACGGTTGTGCTATTATTCCTATTAACGAAAAAGCTTTAATATCTACTAATACAGGACAAGCTATTCATATGTATGGAGCTGGAGTACTACAAAATCAAGTTACTCCTGTATCTCCAGATTACGGTAGTATTTGACAAGAATCAGTTATTCGTACACCAAATGGTATTTATGGAGTTGATACCTATGCTAAGAAAATATGACGTTTTAATGAAAAAGACGGTTTTGTATTAATATCTGATATAAAAGTTCAAAGATTCTTAAATGATAATATAGAATTATCTGAATTAGATAAATACCCAATAATAGCAGCTCGAAATGTTAAAACACATTACAATAATTATAAAGGAGATGTAATGTTTGCATTTTATAATAAAGATAGAATATGAAATCTTTGTTTTAATGAAAGAATGGGATCTTGAATTACTAAATATTCTTGGACTCCGTTATATTCAGAAAATATAGATAATATATTTTATTCATTAGATCAAAATAGAGCTAGTTTATTAGGAATATTATGAAATAATCAAAATACTGATAAGGGATTACGTATAAATAAACATAGTGTTCCAGATCCAAAACCGTTAAATTTCTCTGAATGTGGAAATGTATGAAATGATGAGAACTTAGATTATGAAGGGATTATATCATATACTGGTTATAATCTTTCTGATAAATTCAAAATACAGTTAAAAAAAGTAACAACTTCATATATTGAAGATTCAAAAGAAATTTTTGAAGAATGAACTAATCATAATGATACAGATGAATTTAATAGCATCATTGTTGATAGTAATAATACTTGAATAGCTAAAGGTATTAGTAATGATTCTCAAACAAATATATTACAATTAAATAAAGATATATTCAAAAATCGTTATTATATTAAAATAGACGTAAAAATAACATCTGAAGTTACAGTAACCAGTGAAGATGGAAGTAAAGACATAAATGCAAATGCTTTTTATGATTCTATTGTGATTGTTAAAAATAGAAAAAATCTTTCAGATGAAGATACACAATCATATGATGAGTTATTACAAAATGGTTTTTATGTACATGGTAGGGCTGGTATATTTGATGAATTAGATTATTTAGACTTAAGTCAAACAAATAATATTACGCCAACTAAGTGATATAATAAACAAGAGCCGTTTGAATTTGAATTTGTAGTTAATAATCCAAATGGACTACATAAAATATTTAATAATTTGATAATTATTTCTAATAATGTTGAGCCAGAGTCTTTAGAATTCGAAATAGTTGGAGATGTTTATCATTTTATGAAAGAAAATATATTTAAAAATGAGAATTTAAATGAACAGAATACCGTAAATGCAAAATTTCCAAAGATCACTATAGGTAATAATGGAGAAAAATATTATAAAACTGATGTAGTTTGAGATAATGTTTTAAATCAATACAGTTTAAAAATACATCAAGATTGTATTAATATTACAAACTATGGTAGACGTTTAGGAAATATTCATTATACAGAAGATAAATGAAATACTGTAATTCAACCTATATATTATAATTTAGAACCAAACGGATCTTTAAATTCTACTAGAATTAGAGATAAGTATGCTAAAATCAGAATTAAATATAGTGGAGAAAAGCTTGCAGTAATTATGGCAATTCAAACATTAATTAGTTTAAGTTATGCATAATAAAATATTTAAAATGCAATTTGGAAAAACTATGCCAAATATTATTAGCAGCACTAAAATGAAAAGTATTGATAATGCTCTTAGTCCAAAATTAATTAATCCGTCTGCAGATTTAGGAAAAATGAAGGCTACTACAGCTGTTAAAAATGTAAGTAAATCAGGAGGCGTTAGTAATATGTCTGGAGGATTACAAGCTGGTTTGGGAGCTGCTGGTAGTATTTTAGGCGGTTTATCTGGAGGAAATTTAACTGCAGAACAAAGTGCAACAAGAGAAGGTATTCGTAGTGCTATTAGTTCTGCAGGACCTATTGGAGCAATTATTGGAGCTGCTTCTGGAGTAGTAGATGCAGTTGGAGCTGCAACTGGATTAAATTTAGATAATTTAGATTCAGATGCAGCAAAAAGAGCAGGAGTGGGAGCAGCAGCAGGTGCAAATAATTTACTTAATAGTTTACCAGGAGTGTCTATGTTAGTTGGTATGTTTGGAAGTAAAACTGCTAAATCTAATAAGTCTGCAGAAATAGATGAATTAACTAGTGCCTACGGACAATCAACTGGAGATATAGATGCAGCACAAAAATTAAGTGGAAAACGTACTTTATTCGGCAAAGGTAAAATTAATAGCTATATTAAAGAACAAAATAGAATTAATTCGTTATTAACAGATATTGGATTAGAAAATAAAAAAGCAAAATCTAATACTATGGCCGAAACTTATACTTCTCAGAATCTTAATAGGTATTCTGGAGCTACTCCACAATTAATATTATCTAAGAAAGGTATTAAATTTCCAGAGTTAGATGAAGCTCGTAAATTAATTAGTTCCTGATCAACCAAATCTACAAAAGAAGAACTCCAAAAATTTCAATTAGGTGGCAAAATGAATTTAATTCCCGAAGGAGCTTTACATGCAAGAAAACATCAACTTGAAGAAATAGATTCGAGTTTAGAAGGACAAATTACTAAAAAAGGAATTCCTGTTGTAACAAAATCTAATGGTGGTGTTGTTCAAATGGCAGAAATTGAAAAAGAAGAATGAACACTAAGAAAAGATTTTACAGATCAACTAGAATCTCTATATCACTTATATCAAAAAGATAATTCAAGTGAAGCAGCTATTAAAGCAGGTAAATTAATTTGCTACGAACTTTTAAAAAATACAGATGATAGAAGCGGATTAATTAAAAGCGTTAAATAATGAAAGAAACAATAATTGAAATTGCAGATAAAGAATATAAAGTATTAGTTGCAGAATCTGAAAAAGAGAGAGAACAAGGACTTTCTAATGTCGAATCAATGGATGATGATGAAGGTATGTTATTTGTAATGCCTGAAGGACAAGGACAAGTAATATTTAATACTGCAGAAATGGAATTTGACATTGATTTAGTATTTATAGATCAAAATGATGAAGTTTATAATGTTGTTCTCGGCAAAGCACATAGTGACGATCCTATTATTTCAACTCCAGAAGGAGAAGATAAAAGAACAAAATATGTTTTAGAAGTTAATGCTAATTCTGGAATTAAAATAGGTGATGAACTTGATATTGAAGATGAAGATGAAATTTCAGATGATGAAATTAAAATGTATATTCTTGGTTCGGATGGAAAACCACAAATGGATTTAGTAGGAGGTGAACGAATTATTAGTCGTATAGAAACAAGAGAAATAATTCGAAAAGCCAAAAAAGCTAATAAATCTAAAGAAGATAAAGATTATAAAAAACTTGGAAAATATATATTTAAAGTTTTTGAAAAACAAGATAATAGACCAAGTGAATATGTAGAGGCTCCAAAGAGCAATTAAAAAGAAAAGGGAAGCTTTTAGCTTCCCTTAAGAAGATACTAACTATCTCCTTTAACCCTATATTATCTCATGTTTAATCTAGCATCTTCGTAAAGAATGAAATAGACTCTATTTTTTATTCTTGGGTTGTGTTACAAAGATAATAATATATGCTTAATATAACAAACAATTTGAATAAAAATTTATCTAAGCAAAAATTTTAGTAATTTTATTTGGATATTAAAAACTAAAGTATTATCTTTGAGCATTAAATGAATATATGATAATTTTAGAGTTGAAGATATCTTAAAATTAAAAATAATTAAAACTTATGAAGGTAAAAAAATTTCAAGAAGGTGGTAATATGCCAGCTCCTGCAGCTGGTGCACCAGCAGGTCCAGAAGGTGGACAGGATCCAATTATGCAAATTGCTGATATTTTTGCACAGGGACTACAAAGTGGAGACTGCAATATGTTAGCTCAAGGTGCACAAATGTTTATTCAATTAGTTTCACAAACTATGGGACAAGGAGCTCCTCAGGGACCTGTAGATCAAGTTCCAGAAGGCGAGCCTGTATTTAAGAAAGGTGGAAAAATTGTTAAACGTAAGAAATGTAGCAAGTAGATCATTGAAAGATAAAAGGGAGATTTGAGATGATCAATCTCCCTTTTTAAGTATAACAGAAGTGTGATGAAATGGCACAAATAATTAAATATCAACAAGGTGGTTCTACTTCTAAGAAATATGGTACTTTTACTATCGATGGAAATCAATATAACGTTGATGACGAATTTTTAAATCAATTAACAGAATATGGTAAGTCTTTAGATTCAGATACTGCATATCAATTTAGTAAAATTACTGACGCTTTAAGATCTGGCGAAGATTTAACATACGATTCTAACGCTGATAGATTAGATGGAAATGTACAATTTGATATTACTAATAGTCAAAATAATCGATTAGAAAAACGTAGAAGTAGAGTAGGTAGATGGTTTGGAAATTCGTGAAGAGGAAAAGAAAATGCATCTAGAAATGCTATTAATGCTTTAAAAAGCTTTAGATATGTCAAACCAACTCCTAGTGGTACTGATTATGATTGGTCAGGTAAAATAAATGTAGAATATAAAAGAGATAAAGACGGTAAATATGAATTAGTTGATGGAAAACGAGTTTTTATTCAGGGAGCTAATAATTTACAAGTGCTTAGAAGATTAGAC
>ULPC01009301.1_pt1 | contig 49170 bp, 45 predicted proteins | sample 1953181 | NCBI WGS metagenome assembly ULPC01 (sample SAMEA4835620, study PRJEB28245) | human gut metagenome | biome: gut microbiome; material: fecal sample | place: Denmark | collected 2008
AAGTATGTTTTCTGGATGTAGCAGTTTAACAAGTCTAGATTTAAATAATTTTGATACATCACAGGTAACTTCTATGGCTGGAATGTTTTCTGAATGTAGCAGTTTAACAATTCTAGATTTAAGTAGTTTTGATACATCAAAAGTAACTGGACACTATGCTATGATGAATATGTTTTGTAACTGCCCTGCTTGGAATACAATTGATCAAACAAAATTTACTGGTAGTTATGTAACAACATGTGGACCAATATAAGAAAAATTTCATAAATTTTTCGCTGTATCATAGTTTGTTAGTGGTGAAAAATTATAACAGAATAAACTTTATAGAAATCAATATCAGAAGTATTATTATAAATATTACTAGAAGGGGCTGTCATGAAATAAAATGATGGCTCTTCGAAATTCAGTGGGAAGAAAATTAATGTCACTTTCGAGGTTCAGTGTGGAACAACTACCCTGTAAATTCGAAGTTTAGTGGGAAAAAGTAAGATGTTATATTCGAAATTCAGTGTGAAAGAGGCAATTGCTTTCTTTCCACTTTTTTTCTGTCATAATGTCATAGTAAGTTATACAAGATTTATTATGATAAATGATGTTTTAAAAACAGGAATAAAATAAAAGTGATAAAAAGAGTGGGGTTAGGATATAAAAATTTTGAGTTTTTTAGGCTGAGAATTTTATATATTTTAAAAAGTAAAAATTCTAAAAAAACTATCTTCAGAAGTCTTAATAAAACTTTTGCTTTAAAATGTTGCTTTTATTCTTTAAATATAAGTAAATTGTTTAAAATATCTTCCCACTGAATTCGAAGAGCCGAAAAGTCTAATTCTTTTTCTTTATCGTTGTAAACGTAATTATCACCTAAATTATAAGAATTTAGATAATAATTTAATATATTAACTAAGTTTTAAAATATTTAATGTAACTTTAAGTATTGTTTTATATTATTGATACATTCTATGGTAATAGTATAAAAAGATATATGAATAGTAGACTTTTTCTAATATATAAATTATACTTTAGTAAAGGAGAAAATAAGATGTTAAAAGTAGAAAATATTACTAAATACTATAACAAAAATAAAGCGGTTGATAACTTATCATTTACCGTAGAAAAAGGAGAAATATTTGGACTTTTAGGTGAAAATGGAGCAGGGAAAACAACGACATTCAGAATAATCTTAGGACTTATTAACGCTTCAAGTGGTAATGTTACTTTAGATGGTAAAAAAATAGACTATAGTCTAACTGATAAAATAGGATATGTTACAGAAGAGAGAAGTTTACTTACTAAAATGACTGTTAAAGACCAAATACTACTTTATGGTGTTTTAAAAGGAATGAGCGAAGATAACATTCTAAAAGAGATGCGTAAGTGGTTAAAAAAATTTCAAATAATAGACTATGAAAATAGAAAAATAAAAGAATTATCAAAAGGTAATCAACAAAAGATTCAGTTTATTGCAGCAGTTATTAATAAGCCTAAACTATTAATATTAGATGAACCGTTCTCCGGTCTTGATCCTATTAATGTTGAAATGTTAAAAAAAGCAATTATAGAGTTACAAGAAACTGGTTGCTCTATTATCTTTTCATCACATCAGATGGAACAGATAGAAGACTTTTGTGAAAAGCTTGTTATCTTATCTCATGGTAAAGTAGTAGTAGCTGGGTACTTAAAAGATATAAAGAATGAGTATAGAAAGAAAAATATTTTACTTAGAGGAGATAATCTTCCTCTTGATAAAATAAGAAAACTAAAAGGGGTTATTTCTTTAGAGGAACATAGGGGAGAATACTTAGTAAAGATAGAAAGTCTAGATATAGCAGATTCAATCTTTAAAATAGTAAAAGACTATAATATTACTAAATATGATGTAACAGAACCAACTCTAAATGAAATATTTATTGAGAAAGTAGGTGTTAATAATGACTAGAAAGTTTTTCTACCTTATGAAGCTAAGCTTTAATAAAAAATTAAAATCTAAATGGTTTATTGCTGTTAATATAATACTTGCTCTATCATTATTTGCCTTATTTAATCTAAACTCAATTATAACTTTCTTTGGAGGTGAATTTGATAAACCATTAAAAATACTTGTTTATGATAAGACTAATATCTCTTATCCTTATTTAAAAAATAATATAGATAGTTTAACTAGTGAGTTAGAAGATAAAAAAATAGTAGTAAAAAGTGTTAGCAATGAAAGTAAAAAGATAAAAGATGATGAGATACTAATAAGTCTTAATCTAGATGATAATTTGTTAAAAGCTAAAGTTATTAGTGATAAAAAGATAGATAGTAGTGTATATCAAGTAATTTATCAAGGTTTAAATGCTACTAAACAACAAGTACTTATGGAAAGACTAAATCTAGATACTAATACTTTAGCATTATTATCTACTAGTGTAGATATTGACCGAGTAGTCTTAAGTGATAAAAAGAGTCAAGATGAAAATATGTCACTAGTGATGAGTACAGTTTTTCCTAGTTTAATATTACCATTCTTTATGTTAATTATCTTTCTAGTTCAAATGGTAGGAGGAGAAATTTGTGAAGAGAAGACTACTAAGAGTATGGAAATAATTATTTCTAATGTAAGTCCTAAAGTTCATCTTTTAGCAAAGATAGTAGCTAATAACTTATTTGTCTTACTACAAGCTTTATTACTATTTATCTATGGTTTAATTGCTTTCTTTATTAGTAGTAGGAATGGAAGTTTAAATATTCCTAGTGAAATAACTAGTATTTGGGATAGCTTATCTGCTAGTGGTTTAATTAATGATATAGTGTCATTACTACCATTCTTATTAGTACTTATCATATTATCATTCTTAGCTTATTCACTACTAGCTGGTATTCTTGCTTCTATGACTACTAATATAGAAGACTTTCAACAGTTACAAACACCTATTGTTTTTATCCTACTAGCAGGTTACTATCTAGCAATTATGGCTGGTATGTTTCAAGGTAGTATTTTCTTAAAAATAGCAGGTTATATTCCATTAATCTCTTGCCTTTTAGCCCCAACTTTATATATAATGGGAGAGATAAGTATATTAGATATTTTAATAGCTATTATCTTATTAGTTGGTCTTTTATATCTACTTATTAGGTATGGTATGAAAATATATAAAGTAGGTATTTTAAATTATTCCAATGAAAAGGTATGGTCTAAATTTATAAAAGCATTTAGAAAGGAAGAGTAAAAAGAATATGGCAAAGATTGTGATTATTGGTTTGGGACATGTTGGACTATCTTATTTAGAAAAGTTAGTGTTTGATAAGTCTATTAGTGGAGAAGTGGTATTAATTGATAAAGATGTAGAAAAATTAAAGGGAGAAATACTTGATTTAGAACAAGGAATGACTTTAATAGATTCATCATTAACAATTAAGATAGGAAATTATCAGGCTTTAAATGATGCTGATATATGTGTCTTAGCACTTGGACTTCCTCAAAGTAAGAAAAGTAGATTAGAAGATTTAGCTGGTGCTAGTAAAATGGTTAAAGAAGTGACAGATTCTATTTCAGAAACATCATTTGCTGGTGTTATCTTAGTAGCTACTAATCCAGTTGATGTTATAAGTCAGTTAACAGCTACTTATTTGTCTTATCCTTATCAAAAAGTAATTGGTACTGGTACTATGTTAGATACTATTAGATTAAAGAGTCTGATTAGTAAAAAGATAAGTATTTCTAGTAATGATATTAATCTTTATGTTTTAGGAGAACATGGTAATAGTCAGTTTGTTTATTATAACAATGCTAATATTGCCATGTCATCTCTAAGGAATTACTTAACTAAAGAAGAGAAAGATGAGTTTTCCTCTATTACTAAGAAAATGGGTGGAATGATAGTATCTTCTAAAGGTTATACTTCACATGGTATTGGTTGTTGTCTTTTAGAACTTACTAAAGTAATTTTAAATGATGAAAAGAAAATCTATCCAGTTTCTAATTATCAGAGTGATTATGATTTATATTTTTCGATGCCAGCGGTTATTGGAAAAGAAGGGATTATAAAACAAATACCAGTTAAATTAAATGAAGAAGAGGAAAAACAATTAGTAATGGTTACTAAAGTCTTAAGACAAGCAGTAGATGAAGTACTGCCACCAGAGTTGTATTAGGAGGAAGAGTTTATGGTTAATTTTATATATTTAGTAGTTTTATGTTTATTAGTAGCAATAGTTTGTGTTAGTTGTTATAAATTTTTTAGAGCAAAAAGATGGAAAGAAGCAATTAGTAGTTTACTTTATATACTATTAGTAGTAATTACTTCAATCATATTTTTTGGTGGAAGATTAAATGTTTTAGAGTTTGACTACTTAATTAATTCTTTAAAGACTGGTAATATATTTGGAATAATAGTTTTAATTTTACAGATATTATTAGTCATTGTCACTGTTATTAGTTATTATGAAGTTATTAAATTAACTAAGAGTGAAAAGAAATAAATGTATTGTTCTTCTACTAGTTTGTCTAAGAAGAACTTTTCTTTTGCTAATATAAATAATATAAAATTTTCATCGTGCATAGTTGTTCCTTTCTTATATATTGTTTTTATCATGAAAAAGTTGGACTATCTTACTACTAGACACTTTAAAAGCAAAACAGGCAAATATTGTAAATCGAAAATTACCTTTTCAAAGTAGAAATTTAAACTTTACACCACTTTACATTAAAAATAACAAAATGTAAAAAAATGTCTTGCAAAGTAAGTGTAAATCTATTTACAAAAAAATAGAGATTAGGTATTATAATAATAAGCAGTGGAATAAAGTGGAGCAAAGTAGGGGGATTGTTATTTTATGGCTAATTAGCTTGGAACAAAGTGATTCTAAAGACTTAAAATCATAACTAACAAGCTTTCTCTTCTACCTTTATAAAAATTAAAAAGACGATTTAATCTTTATATTAGGGGTCGCCACTTGCTACTTAGACAAGTAAAAAGTTATCTATCATCGCTACTTAATATATCTACTAAAGAGTGTATAGTAGAAAAATTTAAAATCAGGAAAAGTAGGATGATAAAGAACTAATACTACTATATCCACAAATAAAACTAGCGGAAGGACTGTTTAATAATGAAAGAAATACATAAAAGTGTTTTACTACAAGAAGCAATAGATTCTCTTTCTTTAAAAGAAGATGATGTAGCCGTTGATATGACTTTAGGTTTTGCTGGACATAGTAGTGAAATATTAAAGAGAATAAAAAAGGGATACTTATTCGCCTTCGATCAGGATAGTGAAGTTTTTACCTATAGTAGAAATCGTCTTAATGCTATAGGTAATAACTTTGAATTAATTCATGCTAATTTTAGTGAAGCAAAAGAAGAACTTTTAAAAAGGAATATTACTAAAGTAGATGCTATACTATATGACCTTGGAGTATCAAGTTATCAGTTAGATAATAAAGAGCGTGGCTTTAGTTATAACAATGATGCTGTTCTTGATATGCGAATGAATAGAGATAATCAACTAACTGCTAAAATAGTAGTTAATACTTATAGTGAACAAGATCTTACAAGAATCTTTAAACTATATGGAGAAAGTAAATTTGCAAAGAATATTGCAAGAAATATTGTTAAGAAAAGGAAAGAAAAAGAAATAAATACAACTTTAGAACTTGTTTCTATAATCAAAGAAGCTGTACCAATCAAAGAAAGATTAAAGAAACATCCGGCTAAACAAATATTTCAAGCGATAAGAATAGAAGTTAATAAAGAATTAGATGTTTTAATATCATCACTAAATGACTCATTAGACTTACTTAATGTAGGAGGAAGATTAGCAGTCATAACCTTCCATTCCTTAGAAGATAAAATAGTAAAAGATACCTTTAGAAAAGTAAGTGAGACAGACTCCCTTAGTAAAGGACTTCCTAATATACCAGAAGATAAATTACCAGACTTTAAAATAATAACTAAAAAAGGAATAGTACCAACTGATAAGGAAGAAGAAGAAAATCATAGAGCTCATAGTGCTAGACTAAGAGTAATAGAAAGAATAAAATAGAAAGGACTTGGTTTATATGGCAAGAAAAAAAGTGAAAAAAAGAATCAAGATGAGTAAATTTGAACGCTTACTCTATATTTTTGCTATTACTTTATTAGTAAGTTTGCCAATAACCATCGTTTTTTCAAAAGCTACTTTATCACAAATTAATTTTGAAGTAGAAAAACAAAAGAAATTAATAGAAGCTCAGAATAAAACTAATGAAAGCTTATCTATGAAAATAAATGAATTAGCATCACTTGATAAAATAGAAGAGGTTGCTAAAAGTGAGGGATTAAGTTATAATAATAATAATATAAAGAATGTAGAAGATGAAAAATAGGGGTGAAACTATGCGAAAAAAGAAACCTAGAAATACTGTTAAACTAAGTAAGTTATTTATAGTAGGTTCTCTTTTTTTGTTTGCTTTAATGATTGCAAGAGTAGTACAACTTGGACTATCTAAAGATGTAGATGGAGTAAACTTACAGTCACTAGCTAGTAAAAGAACTACTAAGACTGATACTATTAAAGCCCAAAGAGGAACTATCTATACTAGTGATAATGAAGTACTTGCTCAAAATGTTTCTTCTTATAAATTAATCGCTTATCTAGATTCTAAAAGAACTACTAATAAAAGTAAACCTCAACATGTTGTAGATAAAGACTTAACAGCTGAAAAGTTAGCACCTATTCTTGGAATTAGTAAAGAAGAAATATTAACTTATCTAAATAAAAAAAATGTTTATCAAACAGAGTTTGGTAGTAAGGGAAAAGGGTTAACTGAATTAACTAAAGAGAAAATAGAAGCTTTAAATCTTCCTGGATTAGGCTTTGAAGAAAGTTTTAAAAGATATTATCCTAAAGGAGATTTCTTATCCTATATAGTGGGTTATGCTAAAGATGATAGCGATAATAGTACTATTAAAGGAGAAATGGGACTAGAGAAGTATTATGATAAAACTTTATCAGGAACTGATGGTTATACTACTTATCAGAAAGACTTAAGAGGTTATAAAATAGCTGGTACTAAAGAAGTAAGTAAAAAGGCAGAAGATGGGAAAAATATCTATCTAACTATTAATAATAATATTCAGTTCTTTGTCGAGCAAGCCTTAGATGAAGCAGAGAAAACATCATCATTTGAATGGTTTACTATCATGGTAGCTGATGCTAATACAGGAGCAATTTTAGCGACTGCTACTTCACCTTCATTTGATCCTAATAAAAGAAATATGACTAACTATTTAGACCTTAATATTGCTCTTCCTTACGAACCAGGTAGTACTATGAAGATATTTACCTATATGGCTGCCATGGAAAATGGTGTCTATAATGGAAATGAAACTTATCACTCAGGTGTATACGTAACTAAAGATGGAACCGAAATAGGTGACTGGAATAGGGCTGGTTGGGGTGATATAACTTTTGATAAAGGTTTTGCTCTATCTAGTAACGTTGGGGTTATTAACTTAATTGAAAGACATATGAATGCTAGTATGTTAAGAAGCTACTTTAAGAAACTAGGCTTTTCTAAGAAGACAGGTATAACTTTACCTAATGAAACGACTGGTAAACTAGACTTTAAATATGAAACAGAAATATTTAACGCTGGATTTGGTCAAGGTATAACAACAACACCTATTCAAAATATTCAAGCCTTAACATCACTAACTAATAAAGGGGTAATGTTAAAACCATATATCGTTTCTAAGATAGTAGATCCTAATACCAATGAAACTATCTATGAAGGAAAAAGGACAGAAGTAAATAAAGTAGCTAGTGAAGAGACGGTTAATAAGATGAAAGACTTAATGTGGGAGACTGTTAATGGTCATGGTAATACAGGAGCAGGTTATAAACTAGAAGGTTATGACTTAATTGGAAAAACAGGTACTGCTCAAATAGCTGATGAAAATGGTAGTGGTTATTTATCTGGTAGTAGTGATATAATCTCATCTTTCGCTGGTGTTTATCCAAAAGAAGACTCTAAAGTAATTATTTATGCATCTGTTAAAAGACCAGCTGAAGGTAAACAAAAAGTTATTTGGGATGCTATTAAAGAAATAGTAGTTAATATAAGTAAATACTATGGAACAAGTCCAACTGATGAGGTTGTCTCTAAACTAACAACTTATAAATTACCATCATATAAAAATAAAAATATTAATACAGTACGGGAAGATTTAACTAAGAAAGGTATGCAGATAGTAACAATTGGTAATGGGGATAAAGTTGTTTCTCAGTATCCTAGTGCTAATGAGAAACTTACTACTAACTCTAAAGTCTTTCTAATTACTAATGATACTAATTTAACCGTACCTGATGTAACTGGTTTATCTAGGAAACAAGCAGAAGAAGTATTAAAACTACTTGATATAACACCAACCTTAGAAGGTAGTGGTTATGTTGTAGAACAAAGTGTTCCAGCTGGGACAAAAATAGAAAAAGGGATGAGTTTAACCCTTAAACTAGCAAAAAAGTTCTAGAAACTCTTTTAAAGATAAGAACTTTATAGTATAATGAAGAAAGATAGGGGTGATTAAATGCAACTTATAACTAGTTTAGATATTGGTAATGAAGAAATAAAAGTTATTGTTGCTAGTGCTTTTGATAATAAATGTAATGTTTTAGCTTCTACCTCTATTAGAAGTTCGGGAATAAAGAAAAATACTATTTATAATGAGAAGAAACTACGAGAGTCGGTTAAACTAGCTATTTTAAAGACAGAAGAAAAGATAGGAATGAAAATTAAAGAAGTGATTCTACTTATTCCTTCTAATACGGCTAAGATGACAATTGAAACAGGACTAGTTGATATTAAAGATAATATCGTAAGAGGAAGTGATATCAAAAGAGTTTTAGCTGATGCTAAAAAAGATACTTTTGATGATACTAGGGAATTAGTTAGTGTTCTTCCTATTTCCTTTACCGTAGATGATAATATTAGTGTTAGTAATCCTATTGGGGAAGAAGGAAATAAACTATTTGTAAAAGCAGTAGTTTCTACTAGTTTGAAAAGTGAGATATATCCTTTGATTAGTATAGTATCATCACTTGGTATATCAATTGTCGATATAGTACATAAGAGTCAAGCTGATTATTACACAGTTTCTAATAATTCTCTTGATAGAAAACTAGGTTGTGTTATTAATATGGGTGGGGATGTTACTACCGTTTCTATCTTTAATAAAGGAATTATGATAAAAAACTCATATATACCTTTAGGAAGTAGTAGTGTTGATAAAGATATTTCTTTTGTTTATAAAGTGGATATTAAAACAGCTAGACATTTAAAAGAAACATTTGCTCTTGCTGTACCAAGGTATGCTGATAAATATGATAGTATTGATGTTGTAACTTTGGAAAACAAGAGTATAACAGTTACTCAAAGTGAGATAAGTAAAGTTATAGAATCAAGGTTAAATGAGATTTTAAAACTTGCAAAAAATGAAATAAATCGCTTAACAAAACGGGAAATAAGTTATATAATTGTAGTAGGTGGTATTAGCGAGTTGGCTGGATTTAATTATATAGTAGAAGATGTTCTTTCCCGTAATGCAAGTTGTCTTGATATGCAACAGATGGGAGCAAGACATAATAAATATACAAGTGCCTTTGGAGCTATTAAATATTTTTATAAAAAATGTTTATTAACAGAAGAAGATATTTCTATGTTTCCACAGGATGTAGTAGAAACATTTTTATCACCAAAGAAGAGAAACACAGGAAGCGAGAACATTGTTAGTAAGTTTTTGCACCATTTTTATGATTAACAGTTAAGGAGGAACGAACATGGGAAATGGACTAGAAATGGATCAATTAGCGAAAATTAAAGTAATTGGTTTAGGTGGCGGTGGAGGAAACGCCGTTAATAGAATGGTTGAGTCTGGAGTAAAGGGCGTTGAATTTATCGTTGCTAATACAGACTTACAAGTATTAAATAATTCAAAAGCAGATGTTAAGATACAGTTAGGAGCTAATCTTACTGATGGATTAGGAGCAGGAAGCAAACCAGATATTGGTCGTGAGGCTGCTCTTGAAAGTAAAAAAGAAATAGAAGATGCTTTAACTGGTGCTGATATGATTTTCATCACTTGTGGAATGGGTGGTGGAACTGGTACTGGTAGTGCTCCAGTTGTTGCAGAAATTGCTCAAGGCTTAGGGGCTTTAACAGTAGCTATTGTTACTAAACCATTTACTTTTGAAGGAAAGAAGAGAATGGATAATGCTTTAAGAGGCTTATCTGAACTTGAAAAGCACGTTGATACTTTAATTGTTATACCAAACGATAGATTAAGAGAAATTATCGATAAGACTACACCAATGCTTGAAGCATTTAAAGAAGTAGATAATGTCTTAAGAAGAGGTGTTCAATCAATCTCAGATTTAATTGCTGTAGTTGGACTTGTTAACCTTGACTTTGCTGATGTTCAATCAGTTATGAAAGATTCTGGACATGCTATTATTGGTATCGGTATTGGTATGGGTGAAGATAGAGCTATAGAAGCTGCTCAACAAGCTGTATCTAGTCCGTTACTAGAAACTAGCATATCAGGAGCAACTGATGCAATTATTAATATAACTGGTGGTGTTAACTTGACTCTATTTGAAGCTGAACAAGCAGCAGAAGTAGTAAGAGCAGCATCAGGAACTGATATTAATACTATCTTTGGTTCTGTTATCAATGAAAATTTATCAGATGAAGTAATTGTTACTGTAATTGCTACTGGATTTGATAAGAAAACTAGAGAAGAAACTCAAAAACCAGTATTTTCTAATGTTCAACCTACAAGACGTAGTAGAGGAGAAGAGATGGGGTATGGTTCACCACTTCCAAGAATTGATACATCAACAGATGATGACGATGATGATGGAGAAGTTTTAGGTAGTGACTATGATTTACCTCCATTCTTAAGAGATAAAAACTTTTAGAAAAAACATATCAAAAAAAAGATATGTTTTTTTGAAAAACTATTGACGAACATATTTTCTATATATATAATAGATAAACGAAGGGAGAAAGAATATGGTAGCACTTGTTCTAGTAGAAGTTATGAGTAGAACTGTTGATAAGACATTTTCTTATAATATACCTAAAGGGTTAATAGATGATGTAGCAGTTGGTAAACGAGTGGTTGTTCCTTTTGGAAGAAAACAAGTAGAAGGATTTGTCTTAGAAATAGTTGATGATATTACTAGTGATTATCAACTAAAAGATATAATTAGTGTAAATAATGATATAGTTTTAACTGAAGAATTGTTAAGCCTTGGTAGAGCAGTTAGTTATAGTACCTTAGCTCCTTTAATAAGTTGCTATCAAGCCATGCTTCCTAAGGCTTTAAAAATTAAGCAGAAGAAGGAGATAACTAAGAAGTATGAGACTTATTATAAAGTTATTGATAATAGCTTTAAGTTAAGTGATAAACAGGCAGAAATAGTTAATATAATTAAAGATAAAACAGTAAGTGAAAAAGAACTAGTAAATGTAAAAAAGATAAGTAAAGCAAGACTTAATCTTTTAGTAGAAAAGAAAGTTTTAGCTAAAGAGTTAAGAGAAAGTTACCGGTTAGAACATAATGATATAAGTGAAGAAAAGAATAAGTTAACACCACTTCAAGAAAAGGTCGTTAAAGAAATTATTGATAGTAGTGATACTGTTTATTTACTACATGGAGTAACTGGTAGTGGAAAGACTGAAGTTTATATGACCTTAATTGAAGAAGGTATAAAAAGAGGCAAACAAAGTATTGTTTTAGTACCGGAGATATCTCTAACTCCTCAGACTTTAGCTCGTTTTGAGAAAAGATTTGGTAAAAGAGTAGCTGTTTTTCATAGTGCTTTATCAGAAGGAGAAAAGTATGATGAGTATAGAAGAGTAGCAAGGGGAGAAGTAAATGTAATAGTAGGGACTAGAAGTGCTATTTTTGCTCCGCTAAAAGATATATCTTATATAATTATGGATGAAGAACATAGTGACTCTTATAAACAGGAGAATAGTCCTCGATACGATACTAAGATGGTTGCTTTAGAAAGATGTAAATATCATAAAGCTAAGTTAATACTTGGTAGTGCTACTCCTACACTAGAAAGCTATGCTAGGGCTTTAAAAGGTGTCTATCACTTAGTAAACCTTAAGGAAAGAGTAGGAGGTAGGAGTCTACCTAAAGTAGAGTTTGTTGATATGAATAAAGCTCTAGCTACAGCAAAAGGCCATTTTTCCCTAGAATTAATTAAAAGAATAGAAGAAACTTTAAGAAGAGGGGAACAAGTGATTCTTTTACTAAATAGAAGAGGTTATTCTTCCGTTTTGTCTTGTAAGAATTGTGGCTATGTTATGAAGTGTCCTAACTGTGATATATCCTTAACTTATCATAAGACTAATAATATGTTAAGATGTCACTATTGTGGTTATGCTACTACTTATCCAAAAGTTTGTCCTGAATGTAAGGAAGAAGCTCTAAGAGACTTGGGAGTTGGAACGGAGAAAATAGAAGAAGAAGTTAAATCACTCTTTGGTAATAGTAAGGTTTTACGAATGGATGTTGATACTACTAGTAAGAAAAATGCTCATCAAAAGATAATAGAAAGCTTTGGTAAAGGGGAAGCTAATATCTTAATTGGTACCCAGATGGTTGCTAAAGGACTCGATTTTCCTAACGTCACCTTAGTAGGTGTACTTAATACTGATACATCACTTATGATACCAGACTTTAGGAGTAGTGAAGCTACTTTCGATTTACTAAGTCAAGTAGCAGGAAGAAGTGGTAGAGCTAAAGAGGGACTGGTAGTTTTTCAAACTTATAATAAGGATCACTATGCTATAAGTTGTGCTAGTAACCATGACTATTTAACTTTCTATAAAGAAGAAATGGCAATTAGAAAAATGATGAAATATCCCCCATATTATTACTTGGTATTAGTTAAGATTAGTGGTAAAGATGAAAATAGTTGTCTAAAAGAAGCGGTAAGATGTGAAAAAGTCTTAAAGAAATATTTAGATAAGACTATTCTCTTAGGACCTACTAAAGCGATGATTTTTAAAAAGATGAATATTTATACTTACCAAATAATTTTGAAATATCAGTATCAAGATAACCTATATGAAATACTTGATAAGCTTCTAAATTACTATGCAACTAAGAAGATAGTAGAAGTATCAGTTACTTTTAATCCAGTTCACTTATAGTATTTTTAGACAATTTTAAACATATTATTTAGTGGTGATAAAATGTTATTTCAACTATTTAATAGTTTAAGAGGTTTCTTTACTTTTACAGCAAGTTATTCTAATCAAGTCTTTAAAGAACCCTTATCAAAAGAAGAGGAAGAAGAAAAAATTAAGAGGATGCAAGAAGGAGATATAACGGCTAGAAATGACTTAATTGAACATAATCTAAGATTAGTCGCTCATATTGTTAAGAAGTTTGATTATAAAAATGTTGATCAAGATGACTTAATTAGTATTGGTACAATTGGTCTTATAAAAGGAGTCGATAGTTTCCTTACTAGTAAAGGAAATAGACTAACTACTTATTGTGCAAAATGTATTCAAAACGAAATTCTTATGTACTTTAGAGCTAATAATAAAAATAATAAAAATATTTCGCTTAATGAACCAGTTGGCTTTGATAAAGAGGGTAATGAAATATCGATACTTGATATTTTAAAAGCTCCAAAGCCTGACTTTGTAGAAGAAATAAGTAAAAAAGATAACGTCTTACTATTAAACGATTATTTAGAAGTATTAACCGATAGAGAAAAAGATATTATTGAAAAAAGATATGGTTTATATGGAACAGTACCATTAACCCAAAAGAAAATAGCTAGTAATATGAAAATATCAAGAAGCTATGTATCAAGAATTGAAAAAAGAGCTTTGACTAAAATACTTAGAGAGTTTATTAAAAATAATCATTATGAAGAATTAGATAAATAATTTTCTTTTTCTTTTTTTAATGTTATACTAATATTAAATTTCAGGAGGACATATATGAGTATTAAAGAATATTTATTAAACTTAAAGGAAAAATTGGGTTTTTTTAAAAAAGAAGAAGAACCAAAAGAGAAAGAAATATCAAAGAAAAGTTATACATTAGAGGAGTTGCCTCAAAAAAAGATTGATGACTTTTTAAGCTGGTATGCTACTGTTTTGCCTAGTTGGAATGAGAAAATTAAAGTAGAAGAAGAAATTAAGTCTATGCAGAATTTTATCGAAAAAGTAGCTGTTTGGTATGAACTTAGATATCCAAATTTTGCTATATCTGGTAAGACCGATGGACTCGTAAATGATTGGGTGTCTAATTTAACCATGTTTGAAGACAATCCTTACATTAAGGACTTATTAGGTGAAGATTCTATTGTAAATGATTTAGATTGGAGTGAGTTTTATAATACTAAAGCATTTATTAATAATTTGTGTTTTAAAGAAAGAGAATATTTTGTAAGACCTAGCTATGAAAAATACATTTTAATTAATGGATATCATCTTGAACTTAGTAAAAATGGTAGAGTACTTTCCTTTGCAGGGTTAAAACAATATGGATTGAAAAGTAAAGAAGTGAATGGTAAAGATGTAAAAGAAGTAGTTACATTGCTAAAAGAAAAAGAAATTATTCCACCTACTGGTAGTGAAATTGACAAAGAAATTCAAATATATGAAGAAAAAAAAGAAAGAAAAGAAAAAATGCTCGATGCTATAATGTGTAGAATAATTGAAAGAGGAGATACTTATGCAATAGGAGCTAGGAGAGGATTGCTTTTTGCTATAGAATTTAAACAAAGTACTTTATTACCATTAACTTTTGAAACAACTTTAGGATATGATCCTTATATTGATGTATTTTTAAGAGAAGCTAATAAGTATGAAGAGACAAAAGAACCTCTTAAATTCTTAGTACCACTTTTCAACTCGAAATATAGTGAAAAAGATATAGATGAGATGTTAAAGACCAAGGAAGAAAAAGAACAAGAAAAACAACTAAGACAAAGGTTAGTAAATATTTTAGCAACAAAAGCAGGCAATGATGAAACAAAAGAAGATGTAAAAGTATTAAGAATTCAAAGAAAATTAAATAAAAGTAGAAACAGTCGTTAAATTGCTTACCTAGTTAGGCAATTTTTTTCTTGGTTTAAAACCTAAGTTCTTGTGGTATAATAACTAGTGAAGTTTATGTTTAAAAAAAATAATTGCTATGTTATAATATAGTAACTGAAAAGAGGCACTATGGAAAAAGTAGATAAATTAAATAAACGAAAAATTGGTCTTGTTTTTCTTATCATGTTAGTAGTTATATTGCTTATCTTTTTTTTATTGATTCCAAGAATCAGTTTGAAAGGTAAAACAACTATTATGTTAAATATTAATAGTGAGTATAAAGAACCAGGATATCATGCTAGTTATTTATTTGATAACCTAACTGATAAGGTAAAAATATCAGGAAAGGTTAATAACAAGAAAGATGGAGTATATTATCTAACTTATAAAGTAAAAGGACCATTTATTACGGTTAGTACTAAAAGAAAAGTAGAAGTTAAAGATATAGAAAGACCTGTTATTACCTTAGAAGGGGGTAATGAAACTTATATCTGTCCTAATAGTAAATATAAAGAATTGGGATATAAAGCTAGTGATAATATAGATGGAGATTTAACTAAGAAAGTGAAGATAACTGAAAAAGAAAATGAAGTTACTTATGAAGTAGAAGATAAAGCTCATAATAAGACTAGTGTTACTAGAAAGATTCAAGTAGGAGATAAGATGAAACCTGCAATAGAGCTAACTGGTGGTGATATAGTCTTTTCCTATATAGGAGAAGCTTATGTAGAACCAGGCTATAAAGCTACTGATAATTGCGATGGTGATATAACAGGTATGGTTATAACTAGTGGCAGTGTTGATATTAATAATAGTAATGATCAAGTACTAACTTATACAGTAGAGGATAAAGCTCATAATAAGACTGAAGCTAAAAGAACTATAAAAATGGTAAGAAGAGATAGTCCTGGTACTATTTACTTAACCTTTGATGATGGACCTAATTATGGAACTACTAATGTTATTCTAGATATCTTAAAAGAAGAAAATGTAAAAGCTACTTTCTTTGTGACGGGTAAAGGACCAGATGAATTAATTAAAAGAGAATATGATGAAGGACATACTGTTGCTTTGCATACCTTCTCTCATAATTATCAAACCGTCTATCAATCAGTAGATGCTTATTTTAATGACTTAACTAAAGTCCATGATAGAGTAGCATCCATTACTGGTTATGATAGTAGAATTATTAGATTCCCAGGAGGTAGTAGTAATACTATTAGTAGACACTATCAAGAAGGAATAATGACTACCTTAACTAAAGAAGTTATAGAAAAAGGCTATTACTATTATGACTGGAATATATCTAGTGGTGATGCTGGTGAATATAAAGACTCAAGAAGTATCATAAATCAAGTTACTAGAAACTTATCAAAAGAGAGAACTAATATGGTGTTAATGCATGATATAAAACCATATACAAGAGATGCTTTAAGAGAAATTATTAAATATGGTAAGGAAAATGGTTATCACTTTGATAAGATAACAACAGGAACTAAAATGATAAGACAAAAAGTTAATAATTAGAGGAGATGCTATGAAAAAGTATTATAAACCTAATATTTATATTAAAGATATTTATCAAATACCTATTGCTAAACTAAAAAAAGACGGAATAAAAGCTTTAGTCTTTGATCTTGATAATACTATTGCTATGACAAGTGAAAAATACCCAAATGATAAAGTAGTTAAATACTTTAAGAACTTAAAAAAAGACTTTACCTTATTTATTCTTTCTAATAGTCCTAGAAAAAGAGTTAAACCGTTTGGTGATAAGTTAGAAGTTAAATATTATCATTTATCCTTAAAACCAAGTACTAGAAATATGAGAAGACTTCTTAGAGAAAATAGTCTAGCTAAGGAAGATATAGTCTTAATAGGTGATCAATATATGACTGATATGTTATTAGCTAAAAAATTAAAGATAAAAACAATACTAGTAGATCCAATATCTAATAAAGAATTTAAAATAACTAGTATTAATAGATTTCTAGAGGGAAAAATACTAAAAAAATTAGCTGAAGATAAAATATTAGAGAAAGGAAAATATTATCATGAATGAAGAAAAAAAATGTAAAGGCTGTGGTATTAAACTGCAAGATGAAAATGTTTTACAAGAAGGATATACTGTTAGTCTAGAACAAGATTATTGCCAAAGATGTTTTAGAATTAAAAACTATGGTGATTATCAAGTAGTTACTAAGAGTAATGATGAATATATAGATATATTAAAAAAAGTAGGAGAGACTAAAGATTTAGTCTTATATATAGCAGATTTACTAAACTTAGAAGAAGATTTTGAAGAGATTAGAAAATATATTCCTAATAAAATGATATTAGTCTTAAATAAGAAAGATGTTTTACCAAAGTCAGTTAAAGAAGAAAAGATTCTTGCCTACTTTAATAATATGGATACACCATTTGAAAAAGTTGTAGTTATTAGTGTAGAAAAGAATCAAAATATTGATTACTTATTAAAACAGATTAAATTATATCAAACTAGTAAAGATGTTTATGTAGTAGGACATACTAATGCTGGAAAGAGTACATTAATTAATAAACTTATTTCTAATTATTCAGATAATAATGAAGAATTAACTATCTCACCACTTCCTGCTACTACTTTAAGTACTGTAAGAATAGAACTTAATGACTATTTAACATTAATAGATACACCAGGATTAGTTGATAGTGGTAGTATAGTTAATGTAGTAGATAAGAGTACTTTAAAGAAAATAAGTCCTAGAAAAGAGATTAAACCTAAGACTTATCAAGTTAGAAAAGGACAAAGTATATTAGTAGATGACTTGTTAAGAATAGATTATACAAGTGGTGAGAAAAATAGTTTTACTTTCTATATGTCTAATGATTTAAAGATAAGAAAGATAGCAAGTAAGAGAATGGACTTAAAAGAAGAGATGGGTAAGACTACTCATCAGATGAAGTTTGATGAAGACTTATGTATTAATGGCTTAGGATTTATCAAGATGGTTAATCAAGGAACAGTTGATATTTATACTTATCCAAATGTTACAAGTTATACAAGAAAAAATTTAATATAGAAGTGGAGGGATAATAATGAATCAACAAGATATCATAAGAGAGATTAGACAAAAAAATGATATAGTTGATATCATTAGTGAAAAAATCCCTCTTGTTGCTCGTGGTAAAAACTATTTTGGTGTTTGCCCCTTTCATGATGATACTAATCCTTCTATGAGTGTATCAAGAGAAAAACAGATATATACTTGTTTTTCTTGTCATGCAACTGGTAATGTCTTTAACTTTTTAATGGATTATGAACATAAAGAGTTTAGAGAAGTCTTAAAAGAATTAGCTGATAGAGTAGGTATTCCCTTAGTAGGTTATCATGAAGAGAAAAAAGTAACTAAATATGATAAATGGTATGAGATATATAATCTTGCCTTAAAATATTATCAGAATAACTTGATGAGTACCATGGGAAAAGATGCTAGAAGTTATCTTGAAAATAGAAATATAAATGAAGAAGTAATTAAAAAATTTGAACTAGGTTGGTCCTTAGATAATAATAATTTATCTGATCTTTTAACGAAGAAAGGGTATCCAATAGACTTACTTAATCAGGTAGGATTAAGTAGTGGTAATAATGACTTATATCATAATAGATTAATGTTTCCATTACATGATTTAAACGGAAGAGTAATTGGTTTTAGCGGTAGAATCATTACTAGTGGGAAACAAAATAAGTATTTAAATACGAAAGAGACGGAACTCTTTAAAAAAGGGAAACTACTATATCATTATCATATTGCTAAAGAAGCAGTAAGAGTTAGTAAGAATGTAATTATTATGGAAGGATTTATGGATATCATAAGAGCTAGTATTTATGGCTTTGATAATACGATTGCTACTATGGGTACAGCTCTTACTAAAGATCATATTAATAACATCAAGAGATTATCCTCAAACATTATCTTATGTTTTGATGGTGATGAGGCCGGACAGAAAGCAACACTATCAGCTGGAAACTTATTTCAAGAAGCTGGTATAGAAGTTAAAGTAATAGAGTTACCGGAGGAAGATGACCCAGATAGTTTCTTATTAACCAAAGGAAAAGAGGCTTTTGCTAGCTTAATTAATAGTGCTATATATTTTAAAGATTATAAGATTAAAAGATTAAAAAGTAAGGTTAACTTTGCTAGTAGTGAAGAAAAAGCTAACTATATTCATCAAGTTTTAGAAGAAACTAAGGAAATAGATGATCAAATAAGAATAGAAATAATTCTAAAAGACCTTGCAAAAAACTTCGAAATAGGGTATAATACCTTGGAAAAAAGTTTTCAAGAATTAAAAGGCAAGAAAGAAATCAAACCTTTAAAAATTATGGAAACTAAAGCACCCACTGAAAAACTAGATAAGTATCAAAAAGCTAGTTATGCACTACTTTCTTATATGATTGATTCACCTTGGGTAATAGAAGAAGTAGAAAAATCTCATTTAGTCTTTCCTACTGATAAATTAAGATTATTAGAAAGTGAAATAGTAGATTATTATAGAACTAATGGTTTCATAACTTGGGCTGACTTTTATACTTATCTAGGTACAAATGAGGAACTAATAAAACTCTTATCACAAATAGGATCTTATCCTTTAAAAAAGGAAGTAGATAAAGAAGATATTTCTGATTATAAAAGTGTTATTCTAGATTATAGTAGAAAACAACAAATCAAAAGATTAAATAGGAAATTATTAGATACTATTGATCCACTAGAACAAGCAAGACTTGCCGAAGAGATAAGAAAAATAAGGATTGGGGAGAAGCAAAATGGTAAATGAAATTAAAACTATTGAACAAAGAAAAGAAAGCCTTCTAAAAAGAGGAAGCGAAAAAGGATTTATCACTTACGAAGAGATGGCTAATGAATTAAAAGGATTAGAACTAGATAGTGATAGTCTTGATGACTTATACAACAGTTTAGTAGATGCTGGTATTGAAATAGTAAGTGAAGATGCAAATGATACAGAAGCTAGTGCTGAAGAAATAACTGATGATACTTTAGTTGAAAATATTACTTTATCTAAAGATATCAAGATTAACGATCCTGTTAGAATGTATTTAAAAGAAATTGGTAGAATTCCCTTACTTACTTCTGATGAAGAGTTTGAAAATGCTCGTCGTGCCCTTGAAGGTGATGAAGAAGCTAAAAGGATTTTAGCTGAATCAAACTTACGTCTAGTTGTTTCTATTGCTAAGCGTTATGTAGGAAGAGGTATGCTTTTCCTTGATCTTATCCAAGAAGGAAATATTGGTCTTATGAAAGCCGTTGATAAATTTGATCCAGAAAAAGGATATAAATTTTCAACTTATGCAACTTGGTGGATTAGACAAGCTATTACTAGAGCTTTAGCTGATCAAGCAAGAACTATTCGTGTTCCTGTTCATATGGTTGAAACTATCAATAAACTAGCTCGTGTTCAACGACAATTAACACAAGACTTAAATAGAGAACCAACTGATGAAGAGATAGCTAAGAAATTAGGAATTTCTGTTGATAAAGTAAGAGAAGTATATAAAATTAGTCAAGATCCTGTATCACTTGAAACACCAATCGGTGAAGAAGATGATTCACATTTAGGAGACTTTATAAGAGATGAGAGAACTGTTAGTCCGGAAGAGTATGCTACTGAAGAGTTATTAAAAGAAGAATTAGCCGATGTTTTATTAACTCTAACTGATCGTGAGGAAAAAGTATTAAGACTTCGTTTTGGACTTGATGATGGACAATGTAGAACCCTTGAAGAAGTAGGACAAATCTTTGGAGTTACCAGAGAGAGAATTAGACAAATAGAAGCAAAAGCTTTAAGAAAACTAAGACATCCATCAAGATCACGTAAGTTAAAGGATTTCTTAACAGACTAATGAAAATAAATAATCGTTTAAAACTTGTTGGAGATTATGTTGATAAGGGAAGTATACCTCTTGATATTGGATGTGATCATGCAAAGTTATCCATCTATTTATTAAAAGAGAAAAACTTTCCTTTTGTTTATGCTTCTGATAATAAGATTGGTCCCCTAAATCAAGCAAGAGAAAATGTAAATTACTATAACTTAGCAGATAAAATAGAATTAATTAAAGCTGATGGACTTAATTCTCTTAATGATAAAATCGATACTATTACTGTAACTGGTATGGGTGGTTTAACTATAAATAAAATGTTTTTGGAAAATAAGAATAAACTTACTAATATTAAAACTATCATCTTATCCCCAAATAACTTTATCAAAGAAGTAAGGGAGACTATTAATAAGCTAGGATACTATCTAAAAGATGAAGAATTAGTAGAAGAAAGCAATAAATTATATCATATCTTAGTCTTTTCTAAGGGAAATAAAACTTATTCTGATAAAGAGTTATACTTGGGACCTATCTTAATGACTAAGAATAAAGAAATTATAAAAAAATACTATAGAAATGAATTAAGTAATATAAATAATCTTTTATTAAATAATAAAATTTCTATAGAAAAAAAAGAAAAATTTATAAAAATAAAGAAATGTTTAGAAGATGTTTGCTAAATTTTTCTTTTGCAATAAAATAATAATTGAGCAGTGAGGGGGTAGTAATATGACATTATCAACTGCGGAAATAAAAATAATGACTTTTGATGAACTTTATCAAGTTTTAATTCCTACTTTACATAATATAAGAGATGAATATTCTTATATTAGTTTATCAACCAAATCTCTTGATAATTGGTTTAAAAAAATAATGGTTGCTAAATATCAAAAAATAATTAATAGTGATAGGGAAGAGAAAATTGATTTTTCGTTAATTATTAAAAATAATATTAATTGGTATTTAAGAAAAACATTTGCTTTAGAAAATGGAACAGAAATATTTAATAGATTTATAGATAAAAATATTGAATTCACTAATGATTATCAGATTGAATTAAAAAAAATATCGGATTTCTTTTTGAGAATGGGGTATTTGCCTAATGATGAATTTTATTTGGAAGTATTAAAAAATAATAAAAAGGTAAATATTATTTTATCTAAATTAGTGGAAGACAATAAACAGAAACTTAAAAATAGTAGAGTAGAAGAATTATTTTCTGATTCTGTTTTTGTGTCATTAATAGAAAATTATTGTACTTTAAACAAAATTTCATTTAATAAATCTAAGAATAATATAATATTGGAATCTAAGTATACAGACAATGACTTACTTAATTACTTTAATACAATTAATTTACCACTTTTAAGTAAACGAGAGGAACAAGAATTAGCTATAAAAGTTAAAAATGGTGATGATTTAGCTAAAAAAATAATGATAGAGAGAAATTTAAAACTTGTTGTTAGCATAGCAAGAACATATCACGGGACTGGAGTTGATTTCTTAGACTTAATTCAAGATGGAAATATTGGGCTTATAAAAGCTTTAGAAAGGTTTGATGTTACAAAAGGTTATAGATTTTCAACTTATGCAACATGGTGGATTAAGGATGCAATTACTAAATCATTAGCAAATAATGGGACTCCGTTTCATATAACTGTTCATACATTGCGAAAAATCTATAAGTTAAGATCTGTATCAGAAAAATTAGAACAAGTATTAAATAGAGAACCAACTGAAGAAGAATTAGCTAGAGAGTTAGGTGTTTCTTTAGCAAATATAAAAAAATTAAATAATGTTTGGAAAAATAATATTTCACTTAATGAAACATTAGGTAAAAATGATGAACAAATAATAGGTAATGATGTTAACCCAGAGAGTATAGTGATAGATAAAATAATGAAAGAAGAAATAAATAAAGCAATATCTAAATTGACAAAACGAGAGCAAGAAGTTGTAAACCTTCGCTTTGGATTTGATGACTGTGGAACTAGAACTTTTTCTGAGGCAGGAACTATACTTAATATTTCTGGTGAAAGAGCAAGACAATTGGAAATAAGTGCTATTAAGAAAATGAAAAATGATAAATTTTTAGCAGAATATAAATCAAAAGTGTATCAAAAAAGATAACATTATTATTTAAAATATGTTATCATATTATTGATGGCTGATTATAGTCATGATGGAAAGAAGGGATAAATAATGGAACTAAAAGGAAGTAAAACAGAACAAAATCTAATGACTGCTTTTGCAGGTGAAAGTCAAGCAAGAAACAAGTATACTTATTATGCATCAAAAGCTAGAAAAGATGGTTATGAACAAATAGCAGCTATCTTTGAAGAAACTGCTAATAATGAAAAAGAACATGCCAAACTTTGGTTTAAACAATTGCATGGAGGAGAAATTCCTTCAACTATTACAAATCTAGAAGATGCAGCTGCTGGTGAAAACTATGAATGGACAGAAATGTATAAAGAATTTGCTAATACTGCTCGTGAAGAAGGATTTGATAAAATAGCTTATCTATTTGAAAGCGTTGGTAAAATAGAAGCTGAACATGAAAAAAGATACTTAACATTACTAAAGAATGTTAAAGATAATAAAGTATTCCATAAGGATGGCGATAAGTTATGGATTTGCCGTAATTGTGGTCATGTCTATATTGGAAAAGATGCTTTAGATGTATGTCCAGTATGTAATCATAAACAAAGTTTTATGGAAGTAAAAGCTGATAATTATGAATAATAGAAAAGAGTAAATAACAATTATTAATTATTTACTCTTTTTGTGTATATCATTACACCAGAATCATTGTCAAAACTATGAAAATCACAATTAGGAAAAAAATCTTGTTTTTGACTAAAAGGTTTAATCTTATAAAGATAAGTTAGAGCTTCGCCATTATCTATTAAAGGAATAGTTTCTAACATTTCCTTGTATTTATTTAAATCATTATAATATATAATTGAAGACAAATTTATAAAATCATATTTGGTATCTAATTTTTTAGCTAATGAAAAAATATCCCCGGTTATATATTCTAGATTAACTTGCTGTATATTATTCTTTAATTTTTGATAATTTTCTTCATTTTGCAAGTATATATTTTTTTTAGTAATATTTTTAGGAGAGACAATTTCATTAGAAAATAGGGTAGAAGCAGTTATTTCACTGAAATCAAAGAAATTAAGCAATCCGTCCCAAAACTCTCTACTTTCTTTTTCTAATATAGAATTAATAGTATAATACATATCATCAAACTCTTCATCATCAATATCTCCATAGATAAAGTTTATATAATCTTTTAATCCAAAGGTGTTTAAAGCAGCAATTTGTAATTCTAAATAGTATTTTGGGAAAGTACTTATATCAAAGCCAGTTATATTTTTAGTTCCTTCATAAATAGTATTTAGTATTTGATTACCTGATGCGATGATGGATAAAGTATTTTCTCTATTCTTTAGAAAATCTTGATACTTGTTAATCTGTTCATTAGTAGTTCTATAAATAAATGAATTCTCATGATAAGGAGTATTAGAAACTAAATTTGATTTACTATTACTAACTATTTCTTGAGCTTTAATAGTATCAGTTTTGCCCATATAACCACCTCTTTTGTTGAGGTATATTATACTACAAAATAAAAAATCCATAAAGGATTTTTAATAAATTTTATTCAGATGGAACTTTATCTTTTTCAGGAGGAGTTTCTATATCACCATTATCTTTGCCAGGGGTGTCTGGTTTAGGAAGACTAGGTTCAACTTCTGTGTCAACACTACCAGGATTATTATCTATGTTATTATCTTTAGTGTTAGTATTATTATCTTTATTATTAGTAGTAGTTTTATTATCAGTTGTAGTAGAAGAGTTACTAGTAGTAGAACTAGAACCACCTGATAAGGTAAGAACTACAGAACCACTTACTAAGTCAGCTCTTTTATTAGCAGGATAACTTTGGGCAATAACATGTCCTGATGTTCCTTTGAATGTTACTTTAACACCATTTCTTGAAGCCCAAGCTTGGGCAGCTACTTGACTATCCCCAATAAAATTAGGTAAAAGGGTGTAAGTAGATGCTGTTTTATATGGTCCTGTACCAGTAACTGTTTTTTCATAAGGGGTATTAATAGAGAAAGAAAACTCTTTAATCATAGTAGGATTTTTCTTACCAAGATTAACTTTCATAGCATTAATAATATCTTTTCTGCTTTCCTTATTAGGAATATAGTCCCATAGAACTAATCTGCTTCGCTCATCATAAATCATTTGTCCAGTTCCTGATAAGAATAATTGTTCAATATTAATTAAATCAGCATCATCTTTTTGTAGAGCATTAGTAGTTATATCTTTAGCAATATCATAGAAAGATAATATTTGTTTAGTAGTAAAGTTTGTATCCAAGTTATTAGAAATAGTATCTAAAACTCCCATAACTTGACTAACACTAGACATATCTTTAACCTTATTAATAATACCTTGAATAACAATCTGTTGATTAAGACCACGGTCTAAATCTCCATTAGCAAGTTGTTTTCTGTTTCGGGCTAGAACTAGGGCTTGTTCACCATTTAGATGTTGCATACCTTCTTTAATACAAACATGACCTTCACGATTAGAATCATCAGTACATAAGTCTTGTGGTACTTCAACATCAATTCCCCCTAAAGTATTAACAAGAGAGACTAGTCCACGGAAATTAATCTTTGCATAATAATCAATCTTAACATCAAAATAATTTTCAATAGTACTCATCATACAATCAGTTCCATAAGCAGCAGCATGAGTAATCTTATTTTCAGGGGTACCACTCCAACAACTGATTGGTACATAACTATCTCTTGGAATAGAAAGCATTGTCGCATTTAAAGTCTTAGGATTAAAAGTAATTAATATTAATGAGTCCCCATTAGCTACTGTGTTTTTAGATAATCCTTCATCAGTAGAGTCAACACCCATTAACAATATAGTGAACGGTTCACTTATACTTTTACCAGTAGAAGCAGTTTCTCTTTTACTAGTAGAACTTTTTAGCATCTTTTTCTCTTTCGTATAAATAATCTTAGTATCTGTTGCTATATTCTGATAAGTTTCAATACTTTGAAATAAACTAGGGTAGTTAGTAGTAATAAACATCGCATCAATTGTACCATCATATAAATCAGCAATCATAGCATTATAGTCATCATACTTCTTAATCTTATTATCATCATCTAACTTATTTTCTTTAATAATTATTCTTGGAATAAGATAACCATCAGGAGATGTCTTATCATTAAGTAAACCAATCTTAGCATCCTTAACATCATCAATCTTATTCATACTATTATTAGACATAGTAATTAAACTACTAGAATAAGTAACATAAGTCTTATTAACATTTTCTAACTTACCATATAAATACATTATAACTACTCCGATAAATAAACTTAGTAGTAAATAAAGTATCAAGAAGAAAGTAAGTAGTTTAGCTTTATTTTCCTTCTTCTTCCTCTTCTTTTTCATCTTTAAGAAGAATACTAAATCAATCAGTAGAAATACTCCAATAATCACATATCTAATAACTTCTTCTACTGGTCCTAATAAAAGTATTTCATAAATAGCAAAGAAGTTTGCAAGTATCGTAATTAAAGTAAGGATAAATAACCATAGACGATACTTTTTCTTTTTTTTCTTTTTTTCTTTTTTCTCATCTTTTTCCATAAACTTTTCCTCCACTTATACCTTATCATTATAGCTAATTTTTTTATATCTTTCAATCTTCCTAGTTAAATAACAGTAAAATCTAGTGTAAAGTATTAATTAATTAAGTCTAAATAAGACAAATATTGTCGATTTAATGATATAATTTAGATACTAGGGGAGGTGGCTTTTATGCCAAAGAAAACTTTGTTTGGTCTTATTACTTTAGCTATATTTTTTATGATGCCTAATGTATATGCCAAAGAATATATTGTTTTAAATACTCCAAAAGCTTTTAAAGATAGTCCATCTGGTTCGAGAATTACATCTATTGGTGATGAAGGAGTCTTACCAACTCTTAGTAAAGTAGTAGTAGTTGAAAAAACTAATAAGAGTGGTTATGGTTGTAGATCACCTTGGTATAAGGTAACTTATCAGGATGTAACCGGTTATATCTGTTCAAGTGATCAAGCAGTAATAGAAGAAAGTGATGTTAACTTAGAAGCTGACTTTGAAAAAGAAATGCTAGCAAAGGGGTTTAATGAAAGCTATTTATCAGCCCTTAAAAACCTACATGAAAAGCATCCTAACTGGATTTTTAATGCTCTTAAGACTAATCTAGATTATAATGAGGCAATAAGAAATGAAACAATTGGTGAGATATCATTAGTAAATGGAAGTGATGAGTCACTAAGAAAAAAAGATGATAATGGTAACTTTATTGAATCAGTTAAAGAAAAAGGCTGGTATCAAGCAAGTAGTAGTGCTGTAGGATATTATATGGATCCTAGAAATTTTTTAACGGATGAAGGAATCTTTATGTTTGAAAACTTACAATATAATAAGGCTATTCAAACAACTGATACCGTTAAGAGTATAATTTCTAATACCTTTATGGATAGTGATGAATATTTAAACTATTTCATGAAGGCTGCTGAAAAGTCAGGAGCAAGTCCTACCTATCTTGCTAGTAGAGTAAGACAAGAAAAAGGAGCTAGTGGTTCAACTGGTATAGATGGAGCAAAATTTACTTTTGCAAAAGATAGAGAATGTATAAATCGTTATCGCAATAGTGATAACTGGACTATCTTAAATAACTGTGGAACAGATACATCTTATAGTGGTATATATAATTTCTATAATATTGGAGCATATGGAAGTTATCAAAGTCCAGTAATTAGAGGACTAATCTGGGCAAATGGTGGATATGATGCTAGTGTAACTAGTTATATGCGACCATGGAATAGTAAAGAAAAGGCTATTATTGGGGGAGCATTATATATTGTTAATGGTTATATAAGTGCTAACCAACATACTCTATATCTTCAAAAATTCAATGTAAGTCCTAATGCTTTAAATTCAACTTATACCCATCAATATATGTCTAATATAAAAGCACCTGCTAGTGAAGCTTTAACCATGTATAAAGGTTATAAGAATAATGACTTATTAGATAAAACCTATGAATTTTTAATACCAGTTTATGAAAATATGCCAGGAGTTAGTGAAACACCAAAGACTGATGATGATAAGAAAGAGGAAATTCCAGAAGTTTCTGTCATTGCTATAAACGAAGCAATTGTAGCTAGTGGTTATCACTTAACTAATAATTACCTATCAGGAATAGAAGTTAACACTTCCAAAACTAATTTAGAAAATAAGCTTAAAACTATTTATACTGGTTTAACTGTAACTAGTCTAAAAGATAAATATGGTAATAATAAAAATGATGCTTTAGCAACAGGAGATGTAGTTACAATTTCTAATTCTAAAGATACTAAAGAATATAAAGTAGTTATCTATGGAGATAATAATGGAGATGGTAATACTAGTATTATAGATTTATTAAGATGTCAAAAGTATTTACTAGGTAATAATAACTTAAGTGATGCTGAACTAATCGCTAGTGATGTTGATAGAGATGGTTTGATCACCGTAGTAGACCTTTTAAGAATTCAAAAAAGTTTATTAGGATATAGTAAAATAGAACAGAAATGAGATGATTTAAATGACTAAAAAGAAAATATTTATCTTCTTCCTTCTTTCCTTTTTCTTTTTTTGTGGTATAGATAATGTCTTTGCTGCTAGTATTAGTGTAGCAGGTACTACTAGTGAAGGAGTAGTAGGGGGAAATGTAACAGTTAATGTAACAGTTAATGAGCCATCAGGTCTTGGAGCTTGGGAGTTTAATGTTTCCTATGACAGTAGTATATTAACTCTTACTAGTGGTGAGACCCATGTAGTTGATTATGTTCAAAGCCCAGGTCAAACCAGAAAGACTTATTCTTATAAGTTTACGGTAAAAAAAGAAGGCAGTGCCAATGTAGGAATCGCTTCTTCTAACTTTGTTTCCTATGATGAAGCGACAAGATCAGCTCCCAAAGACTCTACTACTATTAAATGTATTAAAAGAGAGACAATTGTAGCAAACTATAGTAAGAATAATAATCTAGCAAGTCTTGGTGTAAAAGATTATCAAATATCACCAAGTTTCAATAAGAATGAACTTAACTATACTTTAGAAGTAGAACATGATGTTAAGAAAATAACAATTGAAGGTAGTAGGGAAGATAGTAAAAGTAGTATTACTGGTCTAGGAGAAAAAGAAGTCCATGAAGGAGCTAATTCCTTTGATATTGTAGTAACCGCTGAAAATGGTTCTACTAAGACATATCACTTAACTGTAACGGTAAAAGAATTAGACCCTATTAATGTTAAAGTAGATAAAAAAGAAATGACTCTTATTCAAAAAGAAGAAGAACTAACAGGAAAAGTACCTAATCACTTTGAAAAGACTACTGTAAAAATAAATGATAAAGACGTTTTAGCTTATCAAAATAAAGTCTTGAAACTAACAATAGTCGCCATAAAAGATAGTAAGGGAAATATTAATTTCTATGAATATAAAAATAATAACTATAAACTATATAAACAACTAACTAGTGGTAATATCTCTATCCATATCCTTGATACTAAAAAAATACCGAAAGGATATAAACCTTATAAATTAAAAATAGATAATAATGAGTATCAAGCCTATAAACTAAATAAGAGTGATTCATTTTTCTTAATTTATGGAGAAAATGTTGAAACTGGTAAAAAAAGTTTATATAATTATGATGAGGTAGAAAAAACTATTCAACGATATAATAAGGTAGAGGTCAAAAGTAGTAATAGTAATGATAAATATCTTATTCTTGGACTACTAGGATTAGTTTTATTACTTCTTCTTATCTTACTAGGATTATTGAGTGGTAATAGAAAAGTTAAGAACAAGAAAAAAATAAAGAAAAGAATTGGAGACAAATATAATGGAGAAGAAAAGTTCTAAGAAAAAAGTATTATGGGGATTAGGAATACTTTTTATACTACTAGTTATTATTGTAATTATCTATTTTGTAATAGGCTATAAAAATGATCAGATAGAATCTAAAAAGAAGATAGATAGTGTTATAACAAGCTATAATAATTTTAAAACACATATAGATTCTTTTAATAAGGAACGGGATAACTTTTATCAAGTAGTAATGAAAGATATGTATTATGAAGATTTAAAGAATAATGATACTAAGTACAAAGAAATCATTAGTAATTATACTAAGACTATTGAACCACTAGAAGATGATTATAAAGAATTGAAAGATAAATGTGTTGATGTTTTATATCCTGATGTATCTGTTAATAATAAATGTGAAGCTTTTGTAATTGGTTATGAGAAAGCGATAAATTCTTATGTTAGTGATATTAAGAAATATAATGAAAATATTAAAGATTATAATGATGTTTTAGAAGAAAATGATACTAAGATAGAAGAAGTTAAATTAACTATTGATTATATAGATGTTGATGGTGATAGAAAATATCTAGGAAAGAATTAAAGGTGAGTTATGGAAGATTTAGAGAAAACAGTAGTAATGCCAAGTCTTAGAAAAGAGCTTGATAAGAAGAATAAGAAACCTAAAAAGGGAAAGATTAAAACTATTCTTAGTAGTTTAATAATTATAGGTAGTAGTTTAGGTTTATTTCTTTTCTATGGACCATTTAATTTCTTTCGTGACTTTTGGATAACTTCAGCGATGACTACCATGACTCATCAGTATTTAGCTACTTGGTTTTATAATGATGATGTGATTAATAAAGTCTTATCTAAAAACCATATGGTAGAAGTTAATGATACTACTAATCCTGATTTAGTTAATATTAGTGATTATAATAAAAATCAAACTATTTATAAAAATGAATATGAAAAAGAAATACTAGAACATGAGGATGGTGCTTTATATAAAGTAATTGATATTAAAGGAACATCTTATCAAGGATATTTAGTAGCAGTTTATGACCCATCTAGAGTATCTATTGCAACAACTAAGTATTTAGGTAAAAGAGGAGAAGCTATTACAACAGTTGCAAAAAGAGAAAATGCTATTATTGCTATGAATGCCGGGGGATTTTATGATCCTGATTGGAATAGTAATGGAGCTCAACCACATGGTACAGTTATTTCTAATGGAGTAGTAGTAAGTGATTTTGATGATGCTAATATGAGTGGTGGTTTCGTTGGCTTTAATAAAGAAAATAAACTAGTACTTGGTAAATTCACTAAGGAACAAGCTGTTAGTATGGGTATTCGTGATGCAGTTGAATTTGGACCATTTCTAATTGTTAATGGTAAGAGTAGTTTCGTTAAAGGTAATGGTGGCTGGGGAATAGCTCCTCGTACTGCTATTGGTCAAAGAAGCGATGGAATTGTTCTATTCCTAGTAATTAATGGTCGTCTTGCTACTAGTATTGGAGCAGATATGGGGGACCTAACTGAAATTATGGAAAACTATGGAGCTGTAAATGCTGCTAATATGGACGGAGGTAGTTCATCAGAATTAGTTATTAACAATAAGATTATAAATCATCCAGTAGCAGCTGGTACTAATGGATTAAGAGATATGCCTACTTTCTGGGTAGTTAAATAAGCACTTAGGTGCTTTTTACTTTGAAAAGAATATATTCACTTCACATAGAAATAGAGATGTTGCAGATATTTTTATATATTTATAACTGAAAAAACTTAAAGGAGCAAGTAAAAAAGAAGACAACTATTTTAATGAGATGGATAAGTTAAAAAAGGAACTTGATAGTAAAAGACCAATTTCCAAGGAGACTTTAAGATCCTTAGAAGAATCTATTAATCTTGAATGGACATATAATAGCAATGGCATAGAGGGGAACACTTTGACACTTAGAGAAACACAAATTGTATTAGAAGGAATTACAGTTGGGGGGAATCAATAAGGGAACATTTAGAGACTATAAATCATGAAAGGGCTATTTTATATTTAAATGATTTAGTGAAAGAAAATAACCCTATTACTGAGTGGAACATCAAAAGTATTCATCAATTAGTTTTAAAAGACATCGATGATGAAAACACAGGAAGATATAGAAGAGAAAATGTTACTATAAAAGGTGCTATTCATATTCCCCCAGATTATTTGAAAGTTCCAGAGTTAATGGGAAAATTAGTTTTAAATTATGAAAATTGTAATGATTTTCATCCAATTATTCAGGCAGCTTTATTACATGGTGAATTAGTTAAGATTCATCCATTCATAGATGGTAATGGCAGAACCTCAAGGTTACTTATGAATTTAGATCTAATGAATCATGGATGTAATCCGGTAATAATAAAAAAAGAAGATAGATTAGAATATTATGAAGCATTAGATAAAGCACATACAACTGGTGATTACACAGATTTTGTTAAATTAATAACAAAGTTAGAAATAGTAATGTTAAGAAAATATTTAGAATTATTATAGAAATATATGACTTTCTATTAGATGAAGATAGTCTTTTGAAAAATTGACAATATTCTTTTGACAAAAAGCTATTTCTATAGTATAGTATGTACAGTTACCTGTTCTCGTATTAAGCAGTTCTTCCTACTACTTTTTATTAGAATATGGTGGATTTATTAAAGAAAGGAAGTGTTAGTAATGGCTTTAACAAAGATTGAAAAACAACAAATCATCAAAGAATTTGCAAGAGATGAAAAAGATACTGGTTCAACTGAAGTACAAATCGCTATTTTAACAAAAGAAATAGAAAAGTTAACAGCTCATTTAAAAGAACATAAACATGATTATCATTCAAATCGTGGTCTTTTAATGAAAGTTGGACAACGTCGTAGTCTACTTAAGTATTTAGCTAAGACTGATGTAGCAAAGTATCGTGAAGTTGTTAAAAAATTAGGACTTAGAAAGTAACACTAAATACTAGTGTTTCTTTTTCTATAGATAGAAAAGAGGTATGTATGAAAAAAGTATTTGAACTTGATTTCCATGGTAGAAAAATTGTAGTAGAACAAGGAGAACTTGCCAAACAAGCGACTGGTTCTGTTTTAGTTCGTTATAATGATACAGTGATACTTACGGCAGTAGTAGTAGGAAAAACAGCCAACTTATTAAGTGACTTTTTCCCATTAACAGTTAACTATCAAGAAAAACTTTATTCAGTAGGAAAGATTCCTGGAGGCTTTATTAAAAGAGAAGGAAGACCAACTGATGCGGCAACTCTTGCTGCTAGAATGATTGATAGACCAATACGTCCTTTATTTAAGGAAGATTTTAAACATGAAGTACAAATCATTAATACAGTATTATCAGTAGATCAAGATTGTTCACCAGAACTTGCTGCTATGTTTGGATCAAGTCTTGCTACTATGTTAACAGGAGCTCCTTTTTTAGGACCAGTAGCAGGAGTGAAGATTGGTTATATAAATGATCAGTTTGTAGTTAATCCAACTCAAGAAGAATTAGCAAGTAGCAAATTAGATCTTACAGTAGCTGGTACAATTGATGCTATTACAATGGTAGAAGCTGGTAGTAAAGAGCTAGATGAAGATACTATGCTAGATGCTTTAATGTTAGCTCATGAAGAGATAAAGAAACTTTGTAAATTCCAATTAGATATTTTAAGTAATTATGATATTAAAGAAATGGAATATGAAAAAATAGAAATAGAAGATGAGTTAAGAAGTGAAGTAGAAAGTCTTTGTTCTAAAGATATAGATGAAGCTTTAAGAATAAAAGCTAAACAAGAAAGATATCAAAGATTAGATGAAATTAAAGAGAATATTTTAACTAAATATAAGGAAGAAAATAAAGAGGTAGAAGATATTGATATCTTATTATATAAAGTAAGTAAAATAATTAGTGATACAGAATATAACTTATTTAGAAAGATAATAGTTAAAGAAAAATTAAGAAGTGATGGAAGAGGTTTTGATGAAATAAGACCGCTTAGTGCATCTATTGATTTATTACCAAGAACACATGGGTCTGCATTGTTTACTAGAGGAGAAACCCAAAGTTTATCAGTAACTACTCTAGGAGCTTTAGGAGAACATCAAATCTTAGATGGTCTATCTTTAGAAGATGAAAAAAGATTTATGTTACATTATAACTTTCCACAGTTTTCAGTAGGAGAGACTGGAAGATATGGAGCACCAGGTAGACGTGAGATTGGTCATGGAGCACTAGGTGAGCGAGCATTATTACAAGTTATTCCTAGTGAAGAAGAATTTCCTTATACAATAAGAGTAGTATCAGAAATACTAGAAAGTAATGGAAGTAGTTCACAAGCATCTATTTGTGCAGGATGCATGAGTTTAATGGCAGCAGGTGTTCCTATTAAAGCACCAGTTGCAGGTATTGCTATGGGATTAATCACTCATGATGATGATTATATTATTTTAACAGATATTGCTGGTATGGAAGACCATTTAGGTGATATGGACTTTAAAGTAGCAGGAACCGAAGAAGGTATTTGTGCTTTACAAATGGATATCAAGATTAAAGGTGTTACTAAAGATATTTTAAAACAAGCCCTAGCTCAAGCTAAAAAAGCAAGACATCAAATTTTAGGTGTTATAACAGATACTATTAAAGAACCAAGAAAAGAAGTTTCTAAATATGCACCTAAAACAGAGGTATTTTATATCTCACCTAATAAGATAAGAGACGTTATCGGTAAGGGTGGAGAAATGATTACGAAGATTATTTGTGAAGCAAGTAATGTTAATGATGTAAATAGTATTGGAGCAGTTAAAGTAGACTTAGAAGATGATGGTAGAGTAATTATTTATCATACTGATAAAGATGTTATTGATAAAACTAAAGAGATGATTGTAAATGTTGCTCGTGAAGTTGAACAAGGAAAGATTTACTCTGTAAAAGTACTAAAGGTCGAAGAATTTGGTTGTGTTATTGAATTATGGCCAGGCTGTGAAGGATTTGTTCACATCTCACAATTAGATACAGCACGTGTCAATAAGTGTGAAGATGTAGTAAGTGTTGGAGATACAATTTTAGTAAAAGCTTTAGGACTAGATAAGAGAGGAAAACAAAGTTTTTCACGAAAAGAAGCAATGAAAGAGATGAAACAGTCTAAATAAATGACTGCTTTTTTCTTTTAAAAAGTACTAGTATAAATTAAAAAAATTTGCTATACTTTAACTAGATTAAAAAGATAGGTGATAAAATTGGCAGAATTCAAATATAGAAAAAAGAGAAAAGAATTTAAAGAGCAAGCTAGAGTAAGAAATAATGATTACCGGGAAATAGCCCTTACTAAAATGGGAAAAAGACAATTGATGCTTACCTTACTATCTATCTTTGGAGTAACTTTATTATCAATTGGTAGCACATTTGCCATGTTTACAGTATCATCAAAGTCTGCTGAATATAATGTGGTTAAATCAGGAACTTTAAATATCAGTTTTGATGCTGACTCATCATCTACTATCGGATTAAATGGAGCTTTACCAACATCAGATAGTGATGGACTTGCTCAAACTGGTAATACATTTACAATTACTAATACGGGAAGTCTAACAGCAGAGTATACTGTATCACTTCAAGATGATAAAGATATGATTACCCAAGATAATTGTAGTGATAAACAACTGGATAAAGGTTTTATAAAATATAATATAGATGGTACTAATATAAAATTATTAAGTGATTCAATAGATTCAACAATAATATCTGGAAGTTTAAAAGCAGGAGAGTCTAAGACTTTCACTTTAAAACTATGGATAAAAGAAGATGCTACTAATGAAGCTTTAGGAAAACATTATCATGGAAAAATAGTAGTAGATGCTAATCAAGAAGGTATGCCCATAGCAGCTAAGGGAGCAGCAAAAGACCTAATAGCAAAAGCAAACCCTGAAGACCTAGATTATAACAGTGCAACAGATGCTCAAAAGAAAGAGATGTGGACATTCACGCATGAAGCAACAGAGCAAACAATAGCACTAACAGATTATCGCTATATAGGAGCAAATCCTAATAACTATGTAAAATTTAATGATGAGTTATGGCGAATAATAGGAGTCTTTGATACAGATGATGGAACAGGAAAGGTAGAAAAAAGACTAAAGATAATTAGAAATGAATCAATAGGAGTTTATTCTTGGGATAATAAAGATAGTACCACAGGAGCAGAAGTTGCTTATGGAAAGGATGAATGGACAGATGCAAGACTAAATTATTTATTAAATCCAGGACATGAAAGTGAAACTGCAGGAGGAAGCTTATATTGGAATAGAGAAGCAGGAAACTGTTATAAAGGACAAAAAAATGCAACAACCGCATGTGATTTTACAACAACAGGATTAACCGAGAAAGCCAAAGCAATGATAGGAAATGCCAAGTGGTACCTAGGAGGAAGTAGTACATATAATGATGTAACAGCACCAATGTTTTACACAAGAGAAAGAGGAACAAGTGTATATAGTGGAAGAAGTACTAGTTGGACAGGAAAAGTAGGATTAATGTATCCAAGTGATTATGGCTATGCGACAAGTGGAGGAACAACAATAAATAGAGCTAGTTGTTTAGCAAAAGAACTATATAATTGGAGTGATGATTCAGTAAGTGATTGTAAAAATAACGATTGGATGTATAACTCAAGCAAAAGTCAGTGGACAATAACGTCCCGCCAGGATAATGCTGGCAGTGTATTCATTGTCATTAATCCTGGCTATGTCTGCAACGGTTCTGCTAGCGGCAACTACGGCGTGCGGCCAGTCGTTCATCTAAACTCGGCAATTAAGGTGATAACAGGATTAGGAACGAAAGAATCACCATACATATTATCAGGGAATTAATATTATCATGGATTTTTAAAAGAAACCTCAAAAATTAAAGGTTTCTCTTTTATTTTTCCCTGATAACACATTATAATACACCTTATTGGTAATGGGACCAGTAAGTAAAGGGGATGGTGTATTAATGAATACAAATTTTAAAACCAAAATAAGTAATATACGAAAGGAGAGCATCAAGATAGACTTTTCAAAAACTGCTATGGATGGATACCAATTTATCTGGAATAATTATATGAAATGGAAACAAATAGATGACTTTACATACAACAAAGGAGAATTGTATAAATGTTAATATAGAAAGTCATAAATATGTCAAAGTTAAAACGTCATAATTTTGCACTATTTATGACTCTTTTTATTTACTTACTAGATATATATAATATACATATGAAATATTTCACAAAACTGATAGTATTTATGGTATAGTAGTTACAGTTGAGGTGTTGTTAATTATGAAATGTGTTATTGCGTCATATGATCATTTTGGTAGAGGAATTACTCATATAGATGGTAAGATTACTTTTGTTAAAGGGGTAAGAGTAGGAGATAGTGTAGATATAGATATTATTAAAGATAAGAAGAAATATTCTATTGGAAAAGTTAATGAACCTAAGAATTATTCTAGTATCTTTTGTCCTTATTATTACTCTTGTGGAGGATGTCATCTAGAACAACTTGATTATAGTGAACAATTAGAGTTTAAGAAAGAGAAAGCTTTAAATATCTTAAATAGATATGCTGGTATTAATTTAGATAAAATATCTATAATAGATAGTGTAGATAAGTATTATCGTAATAAAGTAGTATTTCATATAGAAGAAGATAAAATAGGGTACTATGAAGAAGAAAGCAATAAACTACTTGATATAGATAAGTGTTACTTGGTAAATAATAATATAAATAAGATATATTTAACTATTAAAGAGTTTATTAAAACTAATAAAGAATTAAAAGAGGTTATGATTAGATCTTTTGATAATAATAGTATGATAGCATTTACTGGTAATTGCGATATAGAAAGATTAGATTACTTTAAAGATAAAGTAGATTCTTGCTACTTAAATGAAAAGCTAGTATTTGGTTCTGATAAGATTAAGACTAAAATATTTGATTTAGATTTTTATGTAGGACGTGATGCTTTCTTTCAAGTTAATTCAAATGGATTAGAAAGTATTTATAAAGAGGTTATTGATATAGCTAAGAGTAAAGATATAAATACTATTCTAGATTTATATTGTGGAACTGGTACTATCTCTTTACTAGTATCACGTTATGTTAGAAAAGTATATGGTGTAGAGATAATAAAAGAAGGAATAGTTGATGCTAACTATAATAAGAAAATAAATAATATAGATAATGTAGAATTCTTTTGCATGGATGCCAAGGATTTCTTAGAAAAGTATAATAAAGAGATAGACATGATAATAGTAGACCCCCCAAGAAGTGGATTATCAAATAGTGCTAGAAGATTATTACTTGATAAGAAATGTAATAATATTATTTATATATCTTGTGATTTAATGAGCTTTGCTAGAGATATAAAAGAATTAAGTAGTGAATATGAAATAGAAAGTATTAAACTAGTGGATGAGTTTCCTAATACTTATCATGTGGAAACTATAGCTTTCTTAACACATCAATAATTCTTACCTTATATTCAATGGAAGTGCACTATAAAGAATTATAACTAGTATTAGAAAATCTGAACAATCTTTTTATAATTAATCTTTTATTAGATATAGTGTTAAAGGAAAGTATAGTATCATTTTTTTAGTTAATATTAATTTGATATTGCACGAGAAACAAATGTTTGATACAATATAATTGTATTAATTACTTGGCATGTTAATATGACAATTTAGACGATAAGGTGTGTAGTTTTTAGCCAAGAAAAACTACATGCATGCTGCGGGTATATCTTTTCAAAAGAAGAGGTATACCCTTTTTGTATAGGGAGAAAAATAAAAATATGAATGACATTATAAAAGAAGAAAAAATAGAGAATATGATATATGAAATAAGAGGTAAGCAGGTGATGCTAGATTCTGACCTTGCTAGACTGTATGAATGTTCAAATGGTACAAAAACTATTAATCAAGCTGTAAAAAGACATATTAATAAGTTTCCAGAACGATACATATTTCAAATTACTAGTGAAGAATTTCAAAAAATTTGCGGTCCCAATTTGGGACCGCAAAAGAATAAAGTGAGAACACTGCCATATGTATTCACAGAACAAGGTGTTGCTATGCTTGCAACTATATTAAGAACACCAGTTGCAGATATAATGAGTATGCAGATAATAGATGCTTTTGTTTATATGAGGAAGTACTTATCAAGTAGTAATAAAGATAGTATGTTAGTTAATCATGAAAATAGAATATTAAAATTAGAAGAGTCATTTGATAAGATGTCTTCTAAACAAACATCTATCATTTATGATGGTAAAATATATGATGATTATAGTATCTTACTAGATATACTAAATAGTGCCAAAGAAGAAATTATAATTATAGATAATTATGCTAATAAAGAATTATTAGATATGTTAAGAACTATTAATAAAAATATTATTATCTTATCAAAAAACTTAGATAGTATTTTACTAAAAAAATATAATAGTCAGTATAATAATATTTCATTTATAAATAATAATCCCTTACATGATAGATATATAATACTTGATAGAAAAGATGTATATGTAAGTGGGATGAGCCTGAAAGATATTGGTAAAAAGTATAGCTATATTTATAAAATAAATGAAGAGTTATTTATAGAGGGATTATTAAAAAGAGTAGATTGTTTTATAAGCTAAAATAAGTAAAAAAACATATTAATAAATTTTTAGAGAAATATGTTTTTCAATTGCTAATGATTAATTTGTAAAAATAAAGTAGGTACTACCATATGTTATGATGTAATTATGTTTTATAGTTAATAAAAAATATTTAGGAAAAAATAGTAAAGTGTAGTAAAATAAATATGAGTAGGGTGATTAAAATTAGATGTAAATGGTGTAACTTAAATAATTCCTTGTATGTTAAGTATCATGATGAAGAGTGGTGTCAGCTTAATCTTGATGATGACTACTTGTTTGAAATGTTATTATTAGAATCATTTCAAGCAGGACTTTCTTGGGAGTGTGTTTTAAATAAAAGAGAAGAATTTAGAAAAGCTTATGATAACTTTAATCTAGAAAAAATTTGTAATTACAGTGATGATAAGATTACTGAATTAATAAATAATAAAAAAATTATTAGAAATAAATTAAAGATTAAAGCTAGTATTAATAATGCTAAAATATTTAAAAGTATTAGGAAAGAGTATGGTAGCTTTAGAAACTATTTGAAAACTTTTACTAAGGAAAAAATAATTTATGAGATAGATAAGACAACTAATTTATTATCTGATAGTATTTCTAAAGATTTAAAAAAAAGAGGGATGAAGTTTGTAGGAAGTGTTATTATCTATTCTTATTTACAAGCGATAGGTATTATCTATTCTCATGATAAAGAGTGTTTCCTATATAAAAAGAAGTAAAGAGGTATATATGAGAAGTAAATATTTAAAATATCTAAATGAAGATATTAAGTTTGATAAAGAAACAATGATAGGTATTTTTTGTTTATTAGTTGTAATAACTGGTATGTTTGGGTTCCTTTATGAGTTTATTTTTTATTATTTTAATGGCGGTATGAAAACATTTTATTGGCGAGGAGGTAACTTTCTACCTTGGATTAATATTTATGCTACAGGATCAATTATGATTTATTTATTAACTTATAAAGATAGAAAGAAGCCATTAAAAGTATTTCTGGTTAGTGTTATAACAACTGGTATACTTGAATATTTTTCAGGTCTTGGAATGGATAAAATAGCAGGGAAAAGATGTTGGGATTATAGTCAAGAAATACTTGGTGCTTTAAATATAAATGGTTATGTTTGTTTAAGAAGTGTGTTAGTGTTTGGTGTTTTCTCTTTATTACTAATATATATAGTATTGCCACTTATCTTTTATATAGCAAAAAAATCTAACAAAAAAGTATTTGTTACTACTAGTATTATTTTGTGCTCTATAATTATGATAGATGAATTCTATAACTTATTAATAGCAAGAATCTTTCATTTACCAAGGGCATATAATGTTTATTCAAAACTGGGTGTTCCTTATGTTAAATTTTAAAAGAGAGTGGAATGTTATATTTGATTCTCTTTTGGTTTAATAGAAAAAAATAAAATAGTTATTGGGAACAAATGTTTATATAATATTATATAAATGTATTTACTTTTACAAATAATTATCCATTATTCTTAGTTTCGTGCAAAATAATATAAATATTATTTTTAGTTTCGTGTAAAAAAGTATTGAATATTAAAAATAATAATATATAATTAAATTAAAGGAAGGAATAATTATGAAAAGAAAAATATATAATCAATTAGTTGAATGGAAAAAACAAAATGGAAAAACAGCTTTACTTATTGAGGGAGCAAGGCGTGTTGGAAAAAGTTATATAGTAAAAGAATTTGCTAAAGAAAATTATAAATCCTATATCTTAATTGACTTTGCTTTTGTAACTGATGAGGTAAAAAATTTATTTTATGACTATGCAAGTAATTTAGATATGCTATTTATGTACTTGCAAGAATTCTATAATGTTACTTTGTATGAGAGAGATACATTGTTTATCTTTGATGAAGTACAGTTTTGTCCTAGAGCAAGAAGCTTAATAAAGCATTTAGTAGCCGATGGACGTTATGATTATATAGAAACAGGTTCATTAATTTCAATTCATAAAAATGTTAAAGATATTTTGATACCATCTGAGGAAAGAAAAATAACATTATATCCAATGGATTTTGAAGAGTTTTTATGGGCTATGGGAAATGACAATTTAATGGATTTTATAAGAAAATGTTACGACGAAAAAAAATCACTTACTGATATAATGCATAGAAAAGTAATGGATTATTATAAGCAGTATTTAATTGTTGGTGGAATGCCTCAAGTAATATTAGAATATATAAACACAAAGAGTTTTCAAGAAGCAGATAAAATTAAAAGAGACCTTTTGTCCTTATATAGGGATGATATTAGAAAACATGCTGATGAAATAAACTTAAAAGTAGAGCAGATATTTGATACTATTCCATCACAATTGCAAAAACATGAAAAGAAATTTAATCTAGCTAATTTATCATCAAATGCAAGATTTAGAAACTATGAAGGAGCATTTTATTGGTTAAAAGATGCTGGGCTAATTAATATAGCTTATAATACTACAGAACCAAATATAGGTTTAGGACAAAGAATAGATGATAATAGTTTGAAATGCTATTTTTTTGATACCGGATTATTGTTAGCTTTGGTATTTAATGAAAGAGAAATAACTAAAGAAGAAATATATAAAAAGATATTATTTGATAAACTATCATTTAATGAAGGAATGATAATGGAAAATATTATTGCTCAAACTTTGACATCGATAGGAAGAAAACTATATTTCTTTTCTAAATATAACAGTGAAAATGCGAATGAAACTATGGAAATAGATTTTCTTATAACTAAGGATACTGTAACATCTAAGCATAATATTATTCCAATTGAAGTAAAGTCTGGTGATAGATATACTTATTCTTCACTTAACAAGTTAAAAGATAAATATAAAGATTATATAGATAGACCAATAATAATTCATACAAAAGATTTAAAAGAAGAAAATGGTATTTTGTATTTACCAATATATATGACTTGTTTACTATAAAAAATATGTTAAAACTTAATAAATAGTTTATGCGTAAAAGTAGCGTTGTGGATATGAATATCCTATACGGTAGGGGCAAGTGGACACACCCATAAGAATACGGATTGCCTAATTGTTTAGGTAGAAACTTAAATATCAAACTTCTTAAATAGGAGCGTTAGCCCTTTAGAAGCCCATTATCTTTAGATGATTGGTAGTTCACAATAGAAATAAGAGGAGGAAAATTAAATGGAAAAAGCAAAAGTTTATTTTACAAAAGAAATAACTAGTGATGGACTAGTAAAAATTTATGAAGCCTTAAATAGAGAATTAAAAGGAAAGGTTGCTGTTAAAATATCAACTGGTGAAATGGGTGGACATAATTATCTAGATCCTAATCTAATTAAAGATTTAGTACATAAATTAAATGGAACCATAGTTGAATGTAATACAGCTTATCCTGGTAAGAGAATGAAGACAGAAGATCATTTAGTTACTATTAAAGCTCATGGATTTTGTGATATAGCAGATGTTGATATAATGGATAGTGAAGGAAGTATTGAAATAACTGTTAATTATCAAGGACATTTACAAAATAAAAATATAGTGGGAAGTCACATTAATAACTATGATTCAATGTTAGTATTATCGCACTTTAAAGGTCACAAGATGGGTGGCTTTGGTGGAGCCTTAAAGAATATGAGTATTGGGGTAGCTTCTAGTAATGGAAAAGCTTGGATTCACTCTGTTGGAAGAACAACATCACCATTAGAATTACGGAACTATACAGAAGACCAAGATGGATTCTTAGAGAGCATGGCAGAAGCTGATAAAGCAGTAGTAGGACACTTTGGGTGTGATAATATGGCTTATATTAATGTAGCTAACAAAATATCAATCGATTGTGATTGTGATTCTAATCCAAGTGAACCAGAAATGGCTGATATCGGAATTTATGCAAGTCTTGATCCAGTAGCACTTGATAAATGTTGTTATGATGCTATCATTAATTCTAAAGATGAAGGAAAAGCATCACTTATAAAAAGAATGGAAGAAAAACATGCCATTCATATTGTCGAGATAGCAGAAGAACTTGGTATTGGAACCACTGACTATGAGATAATAAATATAGATTAATTAGTAGGAGTAGTAGATGTATACAATAATAGATTATTTAAATTACTATAAAGATTTAACTTTAGAAGAAGCAACTTTTAATAAAATTGATATTTTATTATTTTCAATATTAGTATATTTGCCAGGAGAATCCTTTAATAAGGAAATTTCTCTACCTGAATTTTATGACTATACTTATAAATATCATAAAAAAGATGTAGGAGTAATGGTGCCTAAAGCTTATGAGTTATTAGATATTATAAAAAATTCTAAAAGATATAAGAATCTTAAGATTAAAAACTTTGTAAGAATTAAGGATGATACTACCCAGTTTGGGGCGGCAACTTTTATCTTAGATGATAAAAAAATAGTAAGTTTTAAAGGAACAGATGGCTCTTTAATTGGTTGGATTGAAAATATTAGAATAGCATATAAGTATCTAACAGTTACCCAAACACTAGCAGTTAACTACTTAAAAGATAATATAGATATTAATGATAAAGAAGTTTATGTAACAGGACACTCTAAAGGAGGTAATCTTGCTTTAGTTAGTAGTATGGAACTAGAAGATAGTCTATTTAATAAAATAACTGCTATCTATAACTTTGATGGACCAGGTCTTAGATTAGAAGAGTATAACAGTTTAAAATATAAAAGAGTGTTACCTAAACTTAATAATATAGTACCTTCTATGTCTTGTGTTGGTATTTTATTAAATAATAGTAATTATGAAGTAGTAAAGAGTAATCTCTTTGCTTTTGAAGAACACTATCCAACATCATGGAATATCTTTGGACAATGTTTTGTTCTAGATGAATTATCAAAGTCATCACTACAATTACATGAGTCAACTACTACTGGGATAAAAGACTTAGAAAATAGTAAAATAGAATATACTTTTGAAACATTATTTGCAAATCTTGGAAAAGAGTATACTAAACCAGTAAGAGTAGAAATGGAAGATGTTAAAAACATTCTGCATAATATTAAAAATATAGATAAAGGAGTATATACTTATATAGAAGCTATCATATCGGCGATGTTAAGTGTATCTTATAAAGATAGTTCTTCTATAAAGATAGAAGATTAAGATGAAAAAGAAAATTATAATTTTAGTAGTAGCTATATTACTTATTATCTTATTGGCTTTTACTGTTATCCTATTTACTAGTGTTAAGAAAGATTTAAAGATAGAAAGTAATTTAACTAAAGAGATAACAGAACTAAATCTTTTAATAGAAAATAACGATACTAGTAATATTAATACTAGATTAAATACTATTACTACTAGTGGGGATTATGTTCTAGTAGAAAAGGCAGCTAAGAATTATTTGAAAGATAAAGAAAAACTATTTAAAGAGATGTATGAAATTTTAGATAATAGTGATAATATAGAAAATTTATTAATGATTGATAATATTAAAGCTGATGGAAAAGAGTTTACTAATACTATTTCTCTTATCAATAATACAGGTAGTAAACTTACTAAATTAAGAGATGAATACCAAAGCCTTACTAGTAGAGAAAAAATAGAGAGTTATTTAACTAAAAAATTAAGAGAAGATGACTATTATAATGATTATTATCTTAATGAATTAATGGCTGATATGATGAATAATCAAAAGAATTTAGATGCTATTAATGAATATTTAGCTACTGTATCTAAGTTAAAAGATATCTTTAGTTTTTTGAGAGAAAATAAAGATAATTGGAATTTAGAAAATGATAAGATAATGTTTAGTAGTGAGACATTATATAATTATTATGAGGGATTACTAACAGGTATTAGTGATGATAAGGTAAATAATATGTAAATAACTTGTAAATATCTAATAAAAGTATTATTTTTCTTGCTAGTAACTAATTAATATGATAATCTTTAAAAGAAAAAAGGTGATGATTATGGAAGAATTTGAGTCTATTATAAAAGATATAGTAGAAAATAGTGAAGTATTAAAGATGAAAGAGTATAGACAGCATGCTGATACTAGTTGTTTTGAACATTGCTATATGGCTTCTTACTACTGCTATATTCTTTGTAAAAAACTTAACCTTGATTATAAGTCTTGTGCAAGAGCAGCTATGCTTCATGACTTTTACCTATATGATTGGCGAGTTAAAGATATCTCCCATAAATGGCATGCCTTTACTCATCCTAAAAAAGCTCTAGAAAAAGCTTTATCAATCTTTGATTTAAATGATAAGGAAAAAGATATTATAATTAATCATATGTGGCCAGTAACTGTTAAATTACCAAGAACAAAAGAAGCTTTTATTTTAACACTAGTAGATAAATACTGTGCTACTTATGAAACAGTTAGTTATACATTAAAACAGTTAAGAAAAAAACCAAGCTGGCAATATGCTTATCTAATGCTTTGGTTAGTTATTAGAAAATAATTGCTATTATTATTCTGATTTAATATCAAGCATGCTAGTAAAATTATGAGTAGATAAACTTTTAATTAACAGACATGATTTTATCTTGCCACAGATGCCAAAACAATTGCATAAAAACTAATCTTATAGTATAATCTATAGTGTGAAGTAATTCACTGGACATTTATAAAAATTATAAGAATTCTATATTGACCTTTCAATTTTTGGATTATTAATGATTTCTATACTAGTCCAATTATTGTGGAAAGGAGAATATGTATATGGAATTTAAAGATAAGACAATTACTTGTTGTGATTGCCATGAAGATTTTACTTTTACTGCTGGAGAACAAGAGTTTTATCAAATGAAAGGTTTAACTAATGAACCTAAACGTTGTAAAGCTTGTCGTGATAAGAAAAAGAAAGAACGTGCAGAAAGAGAAAATAATCATAACAACTAGTAAGAAACTGATATTTTGTCAGTTTTTTCTTTTGATTTTTATAAATTTCGTATATACTATAGGTAAGGATGGTGGCAAGATGAAAAAAATATCAATAATAGCATTACATCTAGGATATGGTGGAGTAGAAAAGTCTATTTCAACGCTTGCTAATTTATTAGCGACAACACCTGATATTGAAATAGAAATAGCATCCGTTTATGAACTTTATGATAAGCCAGTATTTCCTCTAGATGATAAGATAAAAGTAAAGTATTTATTAGAAAAAGGAATTAAGAGTAATGAAAAAGAGTGGAGGGAGTCTCTTAGAAAAGTAAGACCAATTACATTTGTTAAAGAAAGTTTTAAAAGTCTTAAAATTCTTCATTTAAGACGTAAGGAAGTAATTAATTATATAAAAGAAACTGACGCTGATGTAATTATTTCTACTAGAGTATTATTTAATGGATTAGTAGGCCTTTATGCAAAAGATAATGTCTTAAAGATAGGTTGGGAACATAATCACTATCATAATGATATGAAATATGCTATGGATGTAGTAGCAAGTGCTAAGAAATTAGATTATTTTATTTTAGTATCAAAAGATTTACAAAAGTTTTATCGTAAAGAATTATTAGAATATAAAGTTAAGTGTGTCTATATACCTAATACTTTAGAAAATATTCCAAAAACAAAAAGTCCTTTAACTGCTAAGAGAATAGTAAGTGTTGGAAGATTGTCTAAAGAAAAAGGATACCTTTCTTTATTAGAAATATATAGTGAGGTTATAAAGAAACATCCTGATTGGGTACTTGATATAATAGGAGATGGTAAAGAGAAAGAAACTCTTGAAACATATATTAAAAAACATAATTTAGAAGATAAAGTAACCCTTCATGGTTTTCAAAATAGTGAGTATATAAATAATATCATGCATAAGTCATCAATTTATGTTATGACAAGTTATACAGAGTCTTTTGGAATAGTCTTACTAGAAGCAATGAGTAATGGGCTACCTTGTCTTGCTTTTGATAGTGCTGAAGGGGCAAAAGAGATAATAACATCAGGAAGAGATGGCTATTTAATAAGACATAGAAATCATAAGATGATGGTTAATAAGATAAATGATTTAATAAAAGATCCTGATAAAAGAAAAGAACTAGGTAGTGCCGGAAGACGTAAGATTAAAAATTATAGTAAAGATAAAGTGTTAGAACAATGGTTAAAAATAATTAATAAATAGAGGTATGTATGAAGAAAAATGTAATGTTTATATCTAGTACAGGGGGACATTTAAGTGAACTTTTACAGCTTGCTAATTTATTTCCAAGATATAATTCTTGTCTTATTACTGAGAATACTAAATCTAATAGGAAGTTAAAAAAGAAATATAAAAGAATAAACTTTCTAATCTATGGTACAAAAGATCATTTCCTATCTTATCCTTTTAAGTTACTAGCTAACTGTTTTATTAGTCTTTATTACTATTTTAAATATCATCCAGATTATGTTATTACAACAGGTGCTCATACGGCAGGACCAATGTGTTCTATAGCAAAGATATTTGGTAGTAAAGTAATTTATATTGAAACATTTGCTAATATAAATACTAAGACAGTTACTGGTAGCTTATTCTATAAATTTAAAATAGCTAATTTATTTATTGTTCAGTGGCGTCCCATGTTAAAACTTTATAAAAATGCTACTTATGGGGGGTGGATTTACTAATGATTTTTGTAACATTAGGTACACAAGATAAGTCCTTTAAAAGATTATTAAAAGCAGTAGAGAAGGAAAAAATAAATGGTAACATTAAAGAAAAGGTAGTTGTTCAAGCAGGGTATACTAAGTATAAAAGTGATGTTATGGAAATATTTGATACTATTCCTAAAGATGAATTTGAAGAATATATGGCAAAAGCTTCTTTAGTAATTACGCATGGTGGAGTAGGTAGTATCTTAACAGCTCTTGATAATAATAAAAAAGTAATAGCAGCCCCTCGTCTTGCTAGATATAAGGAACATACTAATGATCATCAAAAACAAATAGTAGATGAATTTGAAAAGAAAGGTTATATTTTAGCTCTTAGAGATACTAATAAACTAGGTGATGTATTAAAAAAGGTTAAGAAGTTTACTCCTAAGAAATATGAATCTAATAAGAAGAACTTTCAAAAGATAATAACTGATTATATAGATGAGACCAATCATATTAGTTGGTATAATAGAGATAAAAAAATAATTCTAATAGAACTAATTAATTATTTAGTATTTGCTTTTCTTTTTAAATATAATTATTTATTAGGACTACTACTAGGATTTGTTTTATCTATTATTTTATGTTTATTTCTTTATAATCATAAAAAGGAGAATATCAGTTATTTAGTAATAACTTTTCTAATAGAATGTATACTTCTTTCTTTAGTAAAGGATAAGTTATTTCTAAAGACAATTATTAATCCTTTGATAATAGTGATTTATCATTTAATAGTAAGTAATAGGAGTGAGATAAGCTATTAAGATTAACTAATGACAGTTAGTCTTTTTTAGTACGGGAAAAGTTAAAATATTAAAAAGTTACTCTATAGTTGTAGTAATAAGTAGGTATCTATGATATAAAATAATTGAAATTTTTTTTGTCAGATGCTAATTTAGTAAATCTCG
>ULPC01014953.1_pt1 | contig 49162 bp, 42 predicted proteins | sample 1953181 | NCBI WGS metagenome assembly ULPC01 (sample SAMEA4835620, study PRJEB28245) | human gut metagenome | biome: gut microbiome; material: fecal sample | place: Denmark | collected 2008
CGTAAGTTTCTGCTGTAGCGAAATATCCATGTTTATCCAATGTGCTATTAACTCTTCCATGAATGTTTTCTGCAAATCATAAAAATATTCATAAGAGAATGGATATGTATGGAAAGCTGCTTGTTTTACGAGCTTCCAGCGTCTTTTGTTACAGCATATTCTGAACCAGCAACATACAGAGCGGTATTTGTCTGTTACATGGCAATACCACCAGATATCTATGTCTTCCCATAGTTTGGCAAGTCCTTTTTTCTCCTCCCTATCAATTAATTTTAAACTCATATCTTTGTCCTCCAATTAAAACGCCACAAAGATACTAATTATATCTGAAGATGAGAGGGATAAAGCGAAAAAATCCATCTTTTGTTTGTAAGTTTGTAATTTTTTGATTAACTTTACCGCCGAATAGGCAAAGAGGATGACAAATGACGTCTCCTTACCTAAATATAATTAAGAAAATGAGAACAGCGAAGGAATTATTTGCAGAGCTAAATAGCTTTGATGAAAATAGAAGAATAGAGGCCAAGTCGGCATCGGCTGTTGGCAAGAGCATGATGGAAACGGTTTGTGCTTTTGCCAACGAGCCAGGTCTGTGCGGTGGCTATCTGCTTTTAGGTGCCAAGCGTACCGGAATAGCTGAAGACGGCAGGCCTATTTATGAGCCTGAGAATATAGAGAATACTGACAAAATTCAATCTGATTTTGTCGCTATGTGCAATTCAATGTTCAATGTCCGTATTCGCCCGATTATTAATGTGGAAGAATATTTGGGTAAGACTGTTATAGTTGTAAAAATCGAAGAGTTACCTGAGAGTCAGAAGCCTGCGTATTTTGCCAAGCGTGGTTTGCCTGAGGGGGCGTTTCGTCGTATAGGTCCTTCTGATGAAAAATGCTCAGAAGAGGATATGTATCTTTTCTATCAGTCTGCTGATACCTATGATAGTTGTATTGTAGATGATGCAGACCTTGATGATATAGATGAGAATGCACTCAATTTCTATCGTAAACTTCGCAAGGAAGTGAATCCTGATGCGGAAGAACTGACGCTGAATGATGTAGATTTGTTGAGGGCATTAGGAGCTATTAAGAAGAATAAGCAAGGTGGATATGATTTGACTTATACGGGGCTCTTGGTTTTTGGAAAACAAATGTCGCTTCGTCGTTTGGTTCCTTCTTTCAGAGTTGATTACATTAGAATTTCTGGCAATCAATGGTTAGCTGATGGCGATAATCGCTTTGAGCAAACTATCGATATGCGCGGACCATTAATCCTCATGGTAAACAAGGCATGTAGTGCTGTGATGGATGACCTGCCAAAAGGCTTTGAACTGAAGAAGGACTCCATGCAGGCATCTACACCAGCGATTCTTCCCAATAAGGTATTACGTGAGGCGATAGTCAATTCGTATATTCATCGTTCTAATCGAGTGAATCAGCCGATTCAGATTATCCGCTATTCCAATCGTATCGAGATTCACAATCCAGGCTATTCTCTTAAACCTCAGGATGATTGGGGAGAGCCAGGCTCTATGCTTCGCAATCCAAGAATCAGTGAGATTTTCCATGATACGAATCTTGCTGAGACTAAGGGTACTGGTATTGGTGCGATGCGCAGATTGATGAAGGAGGCAGGCTTGATGCCGCCGACTTTTGAGTCGAACCATGAAGCGAATAAGTTTACGGCAAGACTTCTGCTCCATCATTTCCTCAGCAAGGAGAATATGGAGTGGTTGGCTCAATATGCCGAGTTTGGCTTGGTGAATGAGCAGAAGCTGGCTCTAGTCTTCGTGAGAGAAGTGGGTGCGATAGATAATGCTACTTATCGCCAGCTGGATTCTTTGATTACTCATGCCCGAGCACGTTTGGAGATTCATAAGCTTTGTGATCTTGGATTCCTAGAGAAGAAGGGGCAGGGTCGTAACACTTATTATATAAGAACCTCCAAGGTGGTATCCTTAGGAGAAAGGTTACGACCTCAAGGTGAAAGGTTACCAGCTAAAGAGCAAAGGTTACCACCTCAGCATGGTACATTAGACCAAAATATACCACCTCAAGGAGAAATGTACCATGGTAAGCATGGTACATTTGACGAAATGTACCATGGTAAGCATGGTACATTTGGGGAAAGGTACCAAGGTAAGCTTGGTACCTTTGATGAACCAACTCCAGCTCTTAATCGGGATACGTTGTTGGAGGAGTTGCCTGATGGATTAAAGAAAAAGATAGAAAAAGTAGGTAAGAGAATCTTAAAAGAGGATTTGAACCAAATTATAATTGCTCTTTGCTCTATGCGTCCTTATAATATTGAGGAGTTAACTTTATTGTTGGGAAGAAATCCGAAGTCATTCAAGAACTTCAATATAAAAAATCTTCTTGAGACGAAACGTCTGTTCTATTGGATTCCTGAGATGATTAGGCATCCGCAGCAAAAATATGTCGCAGACCCTTCTATGGCACGAAGCAATACAAAGAAACTAGATAATAAAGATAAATAATATGAGATTACCTATAGTTATCGTAGAAATGCTCCAGCGCAAGTCGGGAAACGATTTGTGCTTGCCGTCTGATTGTGAATTTCTCTCTCTTGACATAGAGAGTAAGATAGGCGTGCATTTAGGCGCTACAACTCTTAAGCGTTTGTTGGGATTTGCTAAAGACGAGCGTGCTCCACATGCGAGTACGCTAGAGGTAATTGCCCAGTATTTGGGATTTCCTCATTGGGAGCAGGTCCTCGATGAGGCGGATAACTGGAATTCTTGTTTTGACCGACCGAAACATATATTGCGCTCTGCAGATTTGGATGCTGGTGATGAAGTGAGGATTAGTTATAAACCAGACCGTATGGTTACTTTTCGGTATGTTGGCGATAACTGGTACGAGGTAGTAAAAAGAGAGAACGATAAACTTGTAGAAGGAGATAGATTATGTATATTGGCTTTTGAACTTCATAGAAGTTTTTACGCCAGCGAGGTTATTCGTGACGGAGAAAGCCTTGGTACTTATACAGCTGCAATCTCTACCGGAATAAGACATCTTGAGCTGATTCGGTATACAAGTTTTGAACAATTTCGAACAGGTGAGGCATTCTTTCGCTTTTATGGAAAGTTGAAAAAATGAAGAATTTTGGGAAATGGAAGAAATGGTCGAAGACTTTTCTTTCATTTCTCATTTTATTTTGTACCTTTGCACCCGATGAGAGTAAAAGCCCTTGTCGCCCACGCCATATATGCTGTCGAACAGCTTTTTTGAGAAATTAATGAAAATAGTTTCCGAAAAGTTTGGCAGTGTGGATAAATTTCTATATATTTGCAGCATGTTAAACTATAAAATGTAGAATTATGACATAAACAAATAAAGACATATAGGAAATTGAAGCGTTAGCTTTACGATCTGGTTTCGGAAAAATCGCCAATTTAACTGAAGCACCAGGAGAGTAAAAGTTAGTCGCTCACGTCTGCAATATGGCGTGGGCTTTTACTCGTATTATGGTGCTTAAGGTGTTTGGCGATACCTCCGAAACGTAATCCGAAGTAAATGGTCCACGCTTTTTTTCTGTCTATACTTTTCGTAAGAATGAGGACCAGCTAGTAAATGTACAATTCTATGAATTATACCAAAAAACGAAATAGAAAAATGGCACTAATAGATGTTGTAACATGGACTCCTGATGGTGGTGAATTCATTTTTGCATATAAGTATCCTGAGTCTAATCTTAGTACATATACGCAATTAGTTGTGTATGAATCTCAAGAAGCTCTTCTTTTTTCAAAAGGAGAATTGATGGGACAATTCGGACCAGGAAAGCATCAACTTAATACAGAAAATCTGCCAATCCTTAGTTCTTTATATGGCTTGCCTTTCGGAGGTAAGAATCCTTTTTTTGCAGAAATTTGGTATGTCAACAAGTTGCTTCCTGCAAATTTGGCATGGAAGATAAACCGAATGACGATTCATGATGTTGATTATGATACTCAATTACCTCTGACTGCATTTGGTCAGTATGGTGTGAAAGTGGTAAATTCAGCACGTTTCCTTAAGCGACTGGTGGGTACTAACACCGTTTTTACACAGTCTGATATGGTAAGTCAGGCATGTGGAGAATTTTCAACGAAAGTCAAGTCAACTGTTGTTCAGTTTATGACTACCAATCGTGTAGGTTTTAAATACATTTCTGCATATTTGGATCAGTTGTCTAATTATCTTAAAGAAAATCTAACTCCTTTTTGGGAAGAATATGGTCTTGAATTGACTAAGTTCTACGTTTCCTCTATTGATATTGATGATAGTACACCTGATGGTCGCAAAGTGAAGAATGCTCTTTCTGAGCAATCTTCTATGTCTATTACCGGACATACTTGGCAGCAAGAACGAGCTTTTGGAATGGCTGAACAGGCTATCGGAAAAATGGGTGGTGGAAGCAACGGAGGTGGACTCTTGGGAAGTATTATGGCCTTGAACATGATGAACAATATGCAGTCGCAGATGGGGAATGGAATGATGCAAAGTAATTATAACCAGCCACATTTCAACAGTAAAGACACTTTGACACATCAGGGGCAAACAGGACAAATGGGAATGGCAGGAGGAGATTCTAATAGAATGATATTCTGTGCGGGTTGTTCTAAGAAACATTCTGTAGCTGAACGTTTTTGCCCTCATTGTGGTAAAGAGTATCGTCCATGTCCATCTTGTGGTGCAGACAATTTGGAAAATGCTAAACGATGCGTCAGTTGCGGCACATCTTTGGTTCAGAATTCCTCACAGTCTGCAAGCAGTAATATTTGTCCGTCATGTGGAGCGCAAGTGGCATTGGGAGCAGCCTTTTGTTCTTCGTGTGGTGCTTCTCTTCAGCAACAAGCTAAAAATGTTTGTTCACGTTGTGGAACAGCCGTAGATCCGAAACAGAAGTTTTGTCCTACTTGTGGAAATAAATTGTAAGTTTTTAGTATCTCTTAAACTTTTATTTGAAGTTTGCTATGAAGAAGGTATATCTTATTGGAGCAGGCATACTTGGTCAAATAGTGTTGTTTTGTGTACTCCGCGAGTTTCGCCCAATTATAGGCGATGACCGCATGTTGGTCAATCTTATATTTCTCTCACTTGCCTATTGGGTATTTATTGGTCAGTTTATAGTTCCTCCGGTATCTGCGGATGATCAAGAAAGCAAGTGGGTAGGTTCGTTAGGTATTCATTTACATGGTTTCATTGTTTATTACTTAGCCACATTGGCAGTTGCTTATATTAGTAACGTAGCCTATCTCTTGCCAAGTCGTTGGCAGTTGTATATGCATTTGATTGTAGTAGCAGTCTTTCTTCTGTATAATTTCTTTAATCGTACTGCCAATGAGCATGTCGGTGAGGTGTATTTAGAAGAAAAGATGAAGAAGCAAGGAGTAAAATCTCTTAAGCAGATTTCTTCTTCTGTAAAGATGAACGTGGCGTTGATGGACGATATTCCTGCAGATATTGTCAGGCAATTGGATCAAGTTGATGAAGATATAAAAGATTTGGTTCCGTTATTTAGTAACGAAGCCTTGCAATTGGAGCAGAACATAGGGGATACTCTTCTTTGTATAGAGTCTTATCTTTCTAATCCGCAAGAAAACGCACAGGCTATTGCTGATACATTCCGCCTTGTGCATACATTTATTCGTAAAAGACAATTATTAACAGACTAATAATATTTACTTATGGGAAAGACAGGGAAAATACTAAAGAATTCAGCCAACATCTATGAAGATGAGGCTCGAATTATGTTTAATTTCTATCAGCGACAAGCTGAAAAAATAGTGCAAGCAGAAGAGGCCTTGGAAAGCAGCATCAAAGAAGCTGAAGAAAGACGCGATGACTTGCAGTATCGCCTTGATGGATGGTGGAACAAGATTGTTAACTTCTTGTTCTTCCGTACTGGAAGACTAAAACGTGAATTAGAGGACGTGTGCGATGAAATTAATGATTTGCAGACTAAGCACGATAATATTTATCGCGGCTATCATGTCAACAAACTGGGAGTAGCTTATGTTCCTGTTGCTAATCAAGTGAAGTTTGGCAATAAGAGTTTTGTGGTAGATTTTGCAGGTAATGTGGATAATTCACGCATCTCTTTACAGATGCCAAGAAATCAGGAATTACTGACTCAGACCGTACAAGATATTGATTATCTGATGCGGAATATACCTACTGTTGAAACAACCAACGAGGTAGAAACAGTAGATACCAATGAATATTCTCTCTCTATTCAGGAGATAAAGATGGGAGACTATACAGGAAAAATAGATCGTAATCTGCGCACCATTTCCTATTGTATGAGTGATATGGAAAAAGTTTCTGTAGAGTTGCCTTTAGTGCAGGAAGGAAGCGACTATCTTGATTATCTCCAGGAATTTTCAACTTCAGAAGCACCCGAAAATGCTCCTATAGTTGATGTTTTTAGTGAGCATCGTTATGATGATAGTGTTGAAAGATTCCGAGAAATTAATAAACTGAAGGAATCCTTGTCATCTCAGACGGTTGATTTTGAACAGAGCATGCAAGCTTTGCTCAACACTCTTGCTTTTACGGTACAGACTGTATCTACATCTAAACTTGTAACAACCAACAAGATTATTAATCATTCTAATGCACTTCTCTTCCAAATTCTGAAGTCACCATACAATCATTATTCACCTAATCTGGAAGCCGAAGAAATTAAGCGTATTAAGGAAGAAACCTTTGACTACAAAGACCATGTTCAAGGTTATGAGCCGTTTAGTCTGAAACAGAGTTCTCGCGTGTACTATAATTTGTATTCGGGTGAATGGGTGGCAGAAAATGGTTCTGTTAGTCCTGTGCCTTTTGGAGTTCATCAGATTTATGAGGAAATCGTAGCTCCTGTTGTTCAAAATCTTTTAGCAGAGAATCGCATAGAACGCTTGAAGATTTACAATCATATTTACGACCAAAAACTGAGCTACGTTAATAAATGGCATCAGGATGTTGATGCTTTCTATCGCAGTAACCATGCTGAAAGTGCAGACATTATTAACAATATGCAGAAAACATTGGCTGAGTATGTTGAAGCTTATAATGTCTTGGCTCAGTTAGAGGCAACTATGAAAAGTATGGAAGGTGAAGTAAATCTTGATAATGCAGTCGTTAAAAAACAAGATAAGGGTGATGAAGTTTTGGCTACTTTTGAACAAGAGGCACAAAGCTATCGTCAGGTACAGCAAGATTTTACTGATTTTATGGATCGTCTTCAGGAAGACATCAGTGCAAAAGCTGAAGAGTTTGGACATGTGGAATACTATGATGGTCGTTTGCGTGATGGATACTCTAATCGTGTAGCTGCTGCAAGTGATAAGGTTGGATTGCTAGATGAGCGTCGTAAAGATTTAGCTCAGACTAATCCTCTCTTGGCAGAAGACTCGTTGTTGCCTCCAGAACCAAGTGTAGAAGAAGTTACATATGAGAACCTGTCTATCAATTTGCAGGCAATTGCCAAAAATGCTCTTGAAGAATTGAATGACCTGAAAAACGAAGATGCCTCAAAGGAGACTTCTGCTGAACCTCAGCTGAAAGATGAGGCAGCCAATGCTGTGCTTCCAGACATAGTAGAAAGTCTTCAAGAACATCTTGATCAACCTAAAGAAGAGGAGGAATAATTATGGCAAATCATCATAATATAGATTGTTTGGTTGATACCAACCCAATGGCAGAGAAGATACAAACGGTTGGTAATAAAGTAGAGCATACAACTATGGCTGTTGTTGCTATGAAAACAGCTGTGGTAGAAGCTGAGGCTGCTGGCGCTAAGCATGTTTGCCAGAATGTGAACCGAGGATTTTTTACACTTATGCAGTCACAGTTGTCTGCCAAGCTCGCTCAGAAGAAAAGTAGAACTGAAGCTTTGCTGACTCAACTCTATATGCAGAAGCGTCGTCTGTTGGAAATCAAGAACAGTATGGAGACCGACTATAGGCGTATTTCTGCCCGCTATGGTCGCATCATCAGTAGTATAAACAAGCAGTTGGAACAACGCATAATAGATTTGGATCAACCTGTTTACAAGTTTTGTGCCAATGATATTGCCACTTGTACCAATCGCAAATTAACAGTTTCTGGTGTTGCTCCCATTGTACAAAAAGAAAATCTTCAAACAGCGCAAAATATAAACTCTTCTATTTTGCGCCGTGATGGTGAATATGCCATTAATCATCTGAAAGACTTTCTCATGGAGTTTGCAAAATCAGATCATGAGGTCCGTTGTCATACTATAGAGAACTTGCCGGCTAATGATAGCAAATTATATCTTCCTTTTGTTATGATGTCGGCTACAGTGGATAGTGAAGGTACACAGAGTCTTTTCGTAACGCCCCCAGTGGGTCTTTCTGTAACGAATGCTCAACGCTCTGTAATCAAAATCTCTTCTTATGTAAAAACAGAAGGATGGTCACCAAAAGAGTCTCTTTGTAGTGAAACAGAAAAAGAGTTCCAACGTATGTTAGTTGAAAGTGAACTTCCTGAGCGTGAGAAAAAGATGATGAAAAAGCTTTTCGAGCAGAAAATGCAATCTAAGAATTAAAATTCGGAGGGCTAAATATGACTTATACAAGACATTTTTCAAAGACGATCCATGTTCCAGTAAAGGTAGAGTACAAGGCGTCTGAATTTGTTTTAGACAGTAAAGGTGGAATCGAACGTGACTATAAAGGTGATTTTAAAATGAAGAAAGGCTATCTTTATGTCAATGTTGATGGATATGAGCTGAAATATGATCTTCCTCTTGAAAATCGTTTTCTGGGTGGTCTATTTAATGAGGAAGGCTGCTTGAAAGAAAAATTCGATGTGGACGAAGTTGTGGATGTCAATGTTTGTGTGGATACTGATGAGTATGATAAGCAATCAGCAATTACAGCAAATAATGTAGCATTACTGACGGGTAGTGTTGTCGCAACAGAGTCTGCTCAAGTTGAAAGTATTCAAGACAATGCGCAGAAAATAGCCAAAACGATAGTGAAAGGTTTCTTCAGTACGGTGAAGTCGGATATCAGCACGCAGATTACTGAGTATCATCATCGTGTGGAGGCACTCCTTGTGCATCTGAAAACACAGGCGGAAGAACTTAGTCGTAAGCAAATGCAGATGGAAAAGGATTACCATCGTACAGCTGCCAGATATTCTAAGATATTTACTGATTTGAACAATGAATTAGAGAATAGAGTAAGGCAACTTGATTTACCTGTTTATACTCTACAGGAAAATATCAGTTTTGAGGCAAACAGAATGTTGAATGGTGACTTTGCAGGAATGGCCTCTGTTGCTAATAGAGAAAATTTAATGCTGAATTCGCAAATTGAAGCTGCCTGTCAGCGTAAGCAGACAGAAGGAACAATCGATAGTATTCATCATTTACTCATCTCGGAACAGCAAAACAATAATACGCTTAGCCATGTAATGCTATGTCCTGATTTTCCAGAAGGAATCGCATACTTGCCAGTGTGTTTTGCGGAATATGAGGAAGATAAGGGAGTGATGAAGCGTCAGGTATTGATGGATGCCCATACGTTGCCTATGCAGCAAGTGAATGAGCAAATCGTGAACAGTTGTTTGGTGGCTGATTCTGAATATGGTTCCTTTGGACAGAAGGAGCGGGAAAAAGTGTTGCCTTATCTGGAGGAAATGGTTCAGAATGCTTATCAAAATAAAACTTCTGAACATGATGAGCGTGTAAAGAAATTGACTATACAAATGTTTAAACGTTAAAGCGATGAAAGAACTTAAAGAAATAAGAATAAATGATACCAATCTAAGATTGAATGGTAATCTTGTTACTGGCGGAATATTGCCACAGAAAATATCTGAACTTACTCGTATTGTAACTTTAACTGGGGATACTGTAATAGATGGTCCTGTTTATACTGCAAAACTTGTGATAGAAAATGGTGATGCGGAATTCAAAGGCGCTGTTTTCTCACAAAAGGAAATCTATGTTAATACAGATGCCAAAGGGAGTGTTGTATTTCGTAAGGCTGTAGCTTCTTCGCAGGCTGTCACTTCTCGTGCAAAAGATTGTATATTAACATTTTGTTCTGATATCAATACCAAGGAGGTGACGCTCTGTAATACATTTGTTGCAGGCAGTATTTATGCAGATGAAGTATATCTGGATGGATGCGTAGTAATAGGTGGCGTATTTGCTACTAACCATATTGAAATGAAAAATTCAATTGTTGGTACATTTAATTCACCTGAGGTGTCTGCATCTGGTAATTTAGGACTTTTGTTGCCATCTGCATTTTCTCAGCAACCTATAGCAGTCGTTTCTCCATTTAATCTCTTCAACCTTTCTTTGGTTGACTTGGGTAGTCTCTATCGTCGACTTCCAGAAAAGGAAGGATCAGGAATTATAAATATGGATTTGGATGCGGACGATGTATTAACGTCTCTGCGTGATGATCAAAGTCAGAGAACCGTACATTGTTATACAGTGGCTAACAAGGTTTTGATGGCCGATATGCTTGATTCTGATCAGTTTCAGAACCATTTCCTTCTCAAGGCTGCAGCTTTGGGCTCACAGATGCTTAAAGCCTACGGACTGGGTAAGGATGCTGATGGCAAGGATACGAGTCTTTCTATAGAGAGCATTCGCTCTTTCTTCTTTGATCTGTTAACAGGAAAAGTAAAGGCGCAGCCTATTTCTGGTTCTGTAAGTATAGGACAACTTTTAGATAGATAATTATGAGTGATATAAAGATAGATGCTTGTCCTATATGTGGCGGGCATAGCTTTTCTCCACTTGCTGCTGGTCAATATATGTGTACGCAGTGTGGATATGTGGTGAATGATGGCTCGGATTCATCTCAAGCACCTTCATCATCATCTTCTTCTTCTGATTCTTTGCAGGAGTCTCTTCTTTCAACAGAGGAAGAACCCTCTCCTGAAGTGAATATGAATCAAACAAGATGCCCAAGGTGTGGTAGTGTGGTGGACAAAGGGCTGAATTTTTGTCCAAAATGCGGATTCAGTTTCTCTCAAGAGGAAAGTTCTACAACGGAAACTGCAGAAGAAGGTCAATCGCCTGTTTATGATGAAGATGAGCAGAAATATGGATTATTTTACAAATTACTAAAATGGGTAGGCATTGTCATTGGGGTATTATTTGGTGGTTCTTGGGCCCTTTTCTTAGTTGGCTGTCTTGTGGTGGAATTTTGCTCTACAGGAAAAGATTCTGCTATGGAAGATTCTGTGTCTGTAGATAGTACGGAAACTAAAGTTGCAGCCAGTACCTGGGAAAAAATAACCTTTGATGGTGTGATGTATGATGAGGAAGGTAATCTTGGCAATATGCAGGTAACTTATGAAACGGATGGCACAAACGTTCGCAACTGTATTTATAAAAATGTTGACTTAGGTGGTAAGATAAAGATGAATCTTGAAATCACTCACGATACTTATTCTTTTTCAGGTAAAGATGGCAAAAATAAGTTTGAGTTTATACTAGGCAAAGATGAACTTATGGGACCTGGTCGTGATGGTAAGAAAGGTCTCTTAGTTATGATGCATAAAGAGGGAAAAAATCCTGAAAATCCCCCTGCTCCTGTAGAGATGTCTCTTTGGTCAAATGATTCCAACTTTCCAGGAGATATAGATGTGAAAGGGCAGATTGGGTGCTATAAAAATGGAGCCGACAAGTATATCTTGCGTGTTGTCTCTTATGATAAAGGATCCGGAAGATGTGTCTTGGAGGCGTATTTACGTGGTAAGACAATAGGTAAGTTTATCGGAAACTATAGTACGGATAGTTTTGTTGACGACGAAGGCTATGATCATTACGTAGCGTCTTATAATGGTACATTCCATTATACAGATGGCAGACAAAAGGAATTCCAATTTTTTGTTGATTGAAAATCCATAAAAAAGTCCGTGAGCAAATGAATGCCCACGGACTTTATTTTCTTAGATGAATGGTATCATATAAAAAGGTACCAACAATGTGTTTTCATCTTTTTGTAAATCCTTATTGTAGATCAAATAGCGTTGCGCTACAACCTTCGAATATTTCTCACAGAAATTATCGAGTGAGGCGTGAGTCTTGTCGTTTGAAGACTTTACGAAAATTTCTGAAAATGAGAGAGATAAATGAAGGAAATCCGATTCCCCCGAAATTTTTTATGGCGAAATATCCGATTCCCCCGAAATTTGTTGTGTGTTGAGAGGTGTCTTTAATAAGAAAAGTCCGTGGAAATTTGTTTCCCCACGGACTTTCTTATTATATTGTTATTGAAGCTTCTGCCTTAACGTTCTGGATAATAGCTATAAATCAAGTAACCATTTCCATACAGGTATCACTTCTATTTTCTTGTCTTTTGCAACAATCTCTTCTTCCAACTCGTAAGTTAGGATTATGAGACGCTTGCAATCCAATACCTTGGAAAGTTTGATAAGGGCTGTAGATTCTCTTTCCCAAGTTTCTGTAGATTTTTTGGGATTGTAGCTTACTTGTATAGCCATTGCTGCATCAGGTATATAAAAATCTATTTCTATATTTTTATTATAGAAGAAAACTTGTTCGTCTAACCCATATCTTCGTAATAGTTCCATTGCAACCATATTCTCTAATAATGATGTGTCTATATCCATGGCAAGGATACTGATAATACCGTTATCTACAAAATAGTATTTAGGGTTGGTCTCACGTTGTGTGAGATTGTCTGCGATATTCTTGATAGGATAAATTAAGAAAGCATCTTTAGAATATTCAATATAATTGATGAGAGTTGGTTTGCTGAGTTTAGCACCAGTAGATGCTATTATATTGGTGAGTCGTGTGAAAGAAATTGGTTGCTTTACGCTCTCAGCAAGTTTTCTGAAAAGTATGCGAAGTGATAACTGGTTCTCTATTTTGTTGCGAGAGGCTATGTCTCCGAGATAAATCTTTTGATATACACTATTGATATAATCTCTTTTTGATGCCAGTTTTGCACCTTCAGGAAAACCTCCAAAATGGAAATAGCTTTCAAAATATCTTTGTACTTTTGCTCTTCCTGATGTGGTTGCGATGATATCTGTGTCATAAGAAATCTCATTGGCATTCAGAAATTCAGAGAAACTATATGGCATAATGTGTTTAGTGATATAGCGACCTCCCAAGGTCGTTGCCACATCACTGCTAAGCATTTTGGCGTTGCTGCCTGTAATATAGACTCTGTACTTGTTGTCAGCTAAGCGTCGTGCAAATTTATCCCAACCATCTATATTTTGTATTTCATCAAGAAATAGAATTGGGCGTTTGTCAGACATCATACCATGAACCTCAAGGATGAGGTTTAGTTCTTGCGCAGTCATGCCCATCAATCGCTCATCCTCAAAATTGAGATAGAGCATAGAGTTCCAACTGATACCTTGTTTCAGATATTGTTGAATTTGCTGATAAAGCATGAATGATTTGCCGGCTCGTCTTACGCCTATCAAGACATAGTTGGCAAACTCTTCCATTTGGATGTCTCTTGGGACAATATGCTGTAATTCTATCTCTTTTCTATTTTCCAAGAGTATTTCTCTGATAACTTCTTTTTGTATCATAATCTCTTATTGTTTAATTGATTTTGCAAAGATACAGTTATTTTGTTAAATCGACTAAACAATATGCATAATTTAACATAAAAAGTATCTATATATCCTAGTTGATGTCGTTTTAAAAACGAATAATATCCGATACCTCCAAAATTTTTGGGGGTATATCTGGTAAGTAAAGAAGAAAGTTTGTAATAAAAAAATCCGTGAACATTCGTTTGTCCACGGACTTTTTAAAATTATCTTATTCTTATAAATATCTTACGCCTTGAAGCTCTCCAAGTCTTCTGCCTTGAAGTTCTGGATGTATGCTGAATGGCCGAGAACTTCCTCCTCTGCCATGCGAACATATACGTTGGCACTCTTCTGGAACATCTCTGGTGCCTTGGTAGCATCGTCGAGGATGAGGAGAGACATTACGATGTCGCCAGTCATGTTGTAGAGACGGCGAGCCAGGAAGTCGTGAACTGCCTGATCGTTTGCTTCCTTCACCTTGTTGATGGCTGCCTCGTAAAGTTCTACGAGTTTAGCTACACGCTCCTTCAATGGCTTCAAGTCATCTGATACCTCATTCTCCAACATCTCCTTGATGATGCTGAGATAAGTGCCGTTGGTGATGTAGCGGATAGCTGCTACTACCTGAAGCTGGGTGGTTCCCTCGTAGATAGAGAAGATGCGGGCATCACGGAACAGGCGCTGGCACTTGTACTCCATGATGAAACCTGAACCACCATGGATGCTGATGGCATCGTATGCATTCTGGTTAGCATACTCTGAGTTCATACCCTTTGCCAATGGAGTAAATGCATCAGCCAAGCGGGTGTATTTCTTCATCTCCTGACGCTCCTCTGGAGTGAGCTTAGTGTCGCGGGCGATGTCTTCCAAAGCCTTGTAGATATCTACGTAGCGAGCGCAGCAGTAAAGGAGTGAACGGCCTGCATCCAACTTAGCCTTCATTCTTGAAAGCATGTCATAAACGGCTGGGAAGTTGATGATCTTCTCACCAAACTGAGCACGCTCCTTGGCATAAGCCAAGCCCTCGTTGTAAGCCTCCTGCTCAACACCTACACTCTGAGCTGCAATACCCAGACGGGCACCGTTCATCAGAGCCATCACGTACTTAATCAAACCGAGACGGGTGTTACCGCAAAGCTCAGCCTTGGCATTCTTGTAAACCAACTCGCAGGTAGGAGAACCGTGAATACCCAACTTGTGCTCGATGTGACGAACAGTTACGCCACCATCACGCTTGTCGTAGATGAACATAGAAAGACCACGACCATCCTTGGTGCCTTCTTCAGAACGAGCCAGAACCAGGTGGATGTCTGAGTCACCATTGGTGATGAAACGCTTCACACCATTCAGACGCCATGTGCCGTCCTCATCCTGTGTAGCCTTCAGCATCACGCGCTGCAAGTCAGAACCTGCATCAGGCTCAGTCAAATCCATACTCATGGTCTCGCCTGCGCAGATGCGAGGGATGTACTTCTGGCGCTGCTCCTCAGAACCGAACTCATAGAGTGTATCGATACAGCTCTGGAGCGACCAGATGTTCTGGAAACCGGCATCGGCAGCAGCAATGATTTCAGAAGCCATAGAGAAGATGGCGTTAGGCAAGTTCAAACCGCCGTAACGACGAGGCATTGACAAGCCCCAGAGGCCAGCCTTGCGGGTAGCATCGAGGTTCTCGAATGTCTTGCTGGCATAAATCATGCGGCCATTCTCCAAGTGTGGACCTTCGAGGTCAACATCCTCAGAGTTTGGTTCGATGATGTTAGCAGCTACATCGCCGGTAATATCCAGCAATCGCTTGTAGTTCTCGATGGCATCCTCGTAGTTGACAGGAGCATCTTCAAACTGGTCTTTTTCTACATAATTTCTTTCCTTCAAGTCCACAACACGCTTCATAAGCGGATGATTCAAGTGGAACTCTATCTCAGGATGGTCTGTATAATAATTAGCCATTTTGCTTTTCTTATTTAAATAATGTGTAATGCAGATTACTTAGAATTCTGCTTGTAGTACTTGATGAGCTTAGGAACCACATCCTCAACATTGCCGTTGATAACGTAATCGGCAATCTTGTTGATTGGAGCATCAGGATCGTTGTTTACAGAGATGATGATGCCTGAATCCTGCATACCTGCGATGTGCTGAATCTGACCAGAGATTCCGCAGGCGATATAAACCTTAGGATGAACGGTAACACCAGTCTGACCAATCTGACGGTCGTGATCTACCCAACCTGCATCTACTGCAGCACGAGAAGCACCTACCTCACCATGGAGGAGATGAGCCAATTCGAAGAGCTGGTCGAAGCCTTCCTTGCTTCCTACGCCATAACCGCCGGCTACGACGATGGCAGAACCCTTCAGGTTGTGCTTGGCAGCCTCTACGTGGTGGTCGAGTACCTTTACTACGAAGTCCTCAGCAGGAACATACTTGCTTACCTCAGGGTAAACTACTTCCTTCTTGCACTCACCCTCGTAGATGCTCTTCTGCATCACGCCAGAGCGGACTGTAGCCATCTGTGGACGGTGGTCTGGGTTTACGATAGTAGCCACGATGTTACCACCGAAGGCAGGACGAATCTGATAGAGCAGACCCTCATAGTGCTTGCCGCTCTTCTTATCGTCGTAATCACCGATTTCAAGTTCTGTACAGTCGGCGGTAAGACCGCTGGTCAATGAAGAAGAAACACGAGGACCGAGGTCGCGACCGATAACGGTAGCACCCATCAATGCAATCTGAGGCTTCTCCTCCTTGAAGAGGTTGACGAGAATGTCTGTATGAGGAGCTGAAGTATATGGGAACAAACCCTCAGCATCGAAAACAAATAATTTATCTACACCATAAGGGAGAATCTGATCCTCTACCTGACCCTTGATGCCGGTACCTGCTACGATGGCATGGAGCTCCACGCCCTGCTGGTTAGCGAGCTTACGACCCTTGGTGAGCAATTCCTGAGATACTTCGGCAACGGTTGTGCCTTCTACCTCGCAATATACAAATACGTTGTTCATTGTCTTTTCAAAATTATCCGATAATACTTTCGTTCAACAATTCCTTCATCAGTCCGTCGATGTCTTCATCGCTGCTGGTCAAGGTCTTGCTTTCCTTAGCCTGGAACACGATGTTCTTCACGGCCTTCACCTTGGTAGGTGAACCGCTCAAACCGCACTGTGCAGGGTCGCCGTCAACATCGGCAACACTCCACTGGTTCAGAGTGAGGTAAGGGCGCTCTTCATAGAGGTTGGCCCAAGGCTCATCACCCTTGCGCTCCATAGGGCAGGTAGCGTATTTATATTTCATTACGAGCTTCACGTTGCATGGGCGACATGGAGCAGCACTTCCGTTTACGGTGATAACCAATGGCAATGGAGCCTCAACAGTCTCCACACCACCATCAATGAGGCGGCGTATAGTAGCCTTGCCATCCTCTACCTTGAGGATTTCCTCTGCGTAGGTTACCTGGTTCAATCCCAACTTCTGAGCCACCTGCGGACCTACCTGGGCTGTATCACCATCGATAGCCTGGCGACCACCAATCACGATGTCAACGTCACCAATCTTCTGGATACCAGTAGCAAGGGCATAGGAAGTAGCCAATGTATCAGCACCGGCAAAGAGACGGTCGGTAAGCAACCAACCCGTATCAGCACCACGATAAAGACCCTGGCGGATGATTTCGCCAGCACGTGGAGGACCCATAGTCAAAATACCAACTGTAGAACCTGGATTCTGCTCTTTCAATCGGAGAGCCTGCTCCAATGCGTTCAAATCTTCAGGATTGAAGATTGCAGGAAGGGCAGCGCGATTTACGGTGCCTTCGGCGGTCATCGCATCCTTACCCACATTTCTTGTGTCAGGTACTTGCTTGGCAAGTACTACGATTTTTAAACTCATATTTTTAAAAATGGTTATTGTTATAATTTCCTAAGTTTGTTAGTGCTCAGTACTCAAGTTGTACGTCGTCTAGTGCGATTATCAGACTTGCTATCGTCCAATAAGTTACTGTCCAATGTTCAATTTGGGACAAAACACGGGGGCAAAAGTAACACTTTTTTATGGCTTACGCAAATATTTTATAAAAAAAATGCACATTTAGTCTTGCTTTGTGCGCAAAACGCAAGAAATGTGCAAGTTTTTTAGAACGTCCGTACTTAACTTTGCTGGCTTATTCAAAGCTCTTGAGTCGAGCGATATATTTGCCCAGAATGTCGAATTCGATATTCACTACCGTTCCCACTTCGATGTCGCAGAAGTTGGTATTCTCTTTGGTATAAGGAATGATGGCAACGGTAAATGTGTTGTCTGTAGGATCACAGACGGTGAGTGAAACGCCGTTAACGGTAACGCTGCCCTTGTCGACCGTGAAATAGCCTTTTCTTGCCATTTCCTTATTGAGCTCATATTCGAAAGTAAAATAAGTAGAGCCATCAGCGTCTTTCATTGCGATACATTTGGCAGTCTCGTCCACGTGTCCCTGTACGATATGACCATCCAGACGGCCGTTCATCACCATAGAACGCTCCACGTTCACCTTGTCGCCCACCTTGAGCAGACCCAGGTTGCTGCGGTCCAGGGTTTCCTTCATGGCGGTAACAGTATACGTGCCATCTTTTATTTCCACTACGGTGAGGCACACACCATTATGAGCCACGCTCTGATCGATGCCGAGTTCATCAACGAAAGAGCACTTCAACGTAAAGTCGATGTTCTCCTTATCATGTCTGATAGCTACGACGGTAGCCATTTCTTCTACGATTCCACTAAACATAATTTCAGTATTAATTTAACATATACTGCAAAGGTACGAGAAAAAATGAAATCTCCCAACTTTTCTATCTGAAATGTTGGGAGATTTATATTATATTAATGCTTTTATCCGGTAGATTATATCACCTTGACTCTCTGTTTACCTTCTCTTCCATCTATCACAATCTTCTCGAAAATGATGGCAGGATCATTTGGTGTGAGAGTAAGGGTATGGATGCCATCGCCTGTAACGGGCAGTTCTATTTCTATCACCTTGTCGATGATGCGGGAGGCTACCGTAGGATAGTAGATGTTGTAGATATTCTCCGGCTTCTCGTTCAGATTATGATTTAAGTTGACGACGACCGGCTCGGCTCCATCTACGCTTACGCCATAAGTCATGCCGCCCTTGTTCTGATAATCAAGGGTAGATTTGGTGATAATATGTATGCGTACCTTCTTGCTGTCAGTAGCAGATGATGCGCCTTGGCGTGCCAGAGCGTTCATCTTGAACCTGTAGGTGAGGCTGGCTCCTTTTACGCTTTTGGTGTATGGCATCAGGGTGACACCGGCTACACTTTTGCCCATGAATGGAATCTCTGTCCATTTTGCCTCGGCAGCATCCGTCTTGCTGCTATAGTAAGGAGCTTCGATTTCTACCACGCCGTTGTTTTCACTGATAACCACTCCATCCTTGGAGGTTACCCGGAAGAGCTCCGGACAGGTATCTTTCTCGAAATCATCATTCCAACTCTTGTAGCCGATATGCTTCTGGGTCATCATGCCGTTCCACTTGCCGCCAGTCATCTTATGGTTGTAATAGTCGCAGATGAGGGAATCGCGCTTGAAGAGGCGCTCGCATTCATCAGCCCATACATTCGCCTTCGGATTGCCCTGCTTATAGAGGGCATGGTTCTGTGCCTGGGCAAAGTACATCTGATGCAGATTGCTCATCATCTCGATAGGGAAGAGGATGATCTGGCGATAGGCATCGTGGTAGGATGCCGGCAGACTGTTGTACTGGCGCAGCGCATCGGCTTCGAGCTGGAGATACTGGTTTACCACCTCCTGCCATTCACCATTTTCCAGACTGTAGGTGTTCTTGTTGAGCATCTCTGGGGTGCAGCGGCCGTTGTACTTGCAGATGAGGTTAAGAATGCGTGCTGCTTCATCAGCTTGCGATTCACCAAACTGCTGTGCGCACCAGTCGCGGGTATGACGGGTGATGTTGTTTACATCGTATTTACGTGGATTCCAAGCCATGTCCATAAACTGGCTGATAGGATATTCCATCGGCTTGAGGTCGCCCACATTGAGAATCCAGAGACGGTCGATGCCATTCTCGTAAGCAAGCGTCAACTGCTCCCAAGGATTCTGCACAGGAGTAACGTTGAGCATCTTTGAGTTTCTTGGAGCACCTACGTAATCTACGTGATAGTATAAGCCCCAACCGCCTTTGTGCTTGCGTTCCTTGGCATTCGGCACACGGCGCACGTTACCCCAGTTGTCATCGCAGAGCAGGAGGGTTACGTCATCAGGTACCTTCATGCCCTTGTCGTAGTAATCCATCACCTCTTTATATAGTGCCCAAACCTGTGGGGTTTCGCTTGCCTTCCTGCCGGTTACGTCAGCGATAATCTTGCGCTGGTCGTTGATGATGTTGGTCATCAGCTTAGTATCAGCCTCTTCACTCATCGCTTCATCGCCGTCGCCGCGCATTCCGATGGTTACAATCTGTTCTGTTCCCTTCATTCGCTCAATGCCTTCACGGAAGAACTTCTGCAGGTTTGTCTTGTTCTTCTGATAGTTCCATGGTCCCCATCCCTTTCGGTTGCGGGCGTATTCCTGGTGGTTGCGGGCCATCGGCTCATGATGGGAAGTACTCATCACTACGCCCATCTCATCTGCCGTCTTCTCGTTTTCAGGGTCATCGGCATAGAAAGCCCACCCCCACATGGCAGGCCACATCATGTTACCTCTCAGTCGCAATACTAGTTCGAAAACGCGCTGATAGAAACGGTGGTCGCCATATTCGGTGCCGTAGGTGTTCTTTACCCATGACGTTAGGCAAGGCGCCTCGTCGTTGAGGAAGATGCCGCGATAACGTACGGCTGGTTCGCCATCTGTATAGATACCCTTGTTTACGAAAATAGAATCGTGGTGCTCTACAGGCACGTCTGCCCAGTCATACCAAGGCGATACGCCCATCTGCTGCGAGAGTTCGTAGATGCCGTAGATGGTGCCTCGGCGGTCGCTGCCTGCGATGACGAGCTGACCATCTATGAGCGTGATGATAAACTTTTCACGTTTGCCCTTCAGTAGGTTTCCGTTGATGCGCTTCTGTTTCACCAGTTGGTCGATGGCTGCAGAATGGCCGATGGTGCCTACGAGGATAGCTGGTCGGGCTGTGTCGGCTTTTTTCAGAAAACCGGCATCCGAAGTGAGGGTGGCTGTGGCTCCACTCACACTTTTTATATCTTTCAGCAGGGCATGAGCAGCATAGCTCACTCCCTTGCAGTCGTTGGTGTCCATGTAGATTTCTACCCGGTTATTGGCATTCAGCAGCAAGTCTCCTTGCTTGAAATCTACAAATCTGTCGGCTGCGCTCATGCTGATTGTTGAGAGCAGGGCAGCGCCAGCCAGGAATGTTTGCTTGATGTTGTTTAGTTTCATGTTTATTTATTTTGTTGTTATTTTCCGATTGTCAGCAATGTGTTTTTGCCGGTTGCAAAGGTAGCCAAAACTATCCGGATATACTTTATTTTATGTAATCTTTAGTTTTTAATATGTTTCATTTTTACTTTTCTGTCCGTTTCTCTTTGTGTTTTCAAAGAAAAATAGTAATTTTGCATAGTAAAAACAGAAAAAAGAATATATATATAATGATAGACAGACCGACGATAGCAAAAATTATGGATGCCACCAAGATAGAAGAGGTGGTATCCGAATTTGTTACGCTCAAGAAGCGTGGCATCAATTATGTCGGCTTGTGTCCTTTTCATAACGATTCCAATCCATCTTTCTCCGTATCTCCAACAAGAGGTATCTGTCATTGCTTTACCTGCGGAAAGGGAGGCAATGCAATCAACTTTCTGATGGAACTGGAACAGATGACCTATCCCGATGCCCTTCGCTGGCTCGCCAAGAAATATAAAATAGAAATTCAGGAACGGGAACTGACCAATGAAGAAAAACAGCGCGAGAGCGAAAGAGAATCCATGTTTATCGTCAACGATTGGGCGGCGAAATATTTCCAGGATATTCTCTTGCATGATGTGGATGGTATCGCTATCGGTATGGCTTATTTCCGAGGAAGAGGTTTCAGAGATGATATCATCAGAAAATTCCAGTTGGGTTTTGCGCTCCCTAAGCGTACTGCTCTTGCTGAGGCAGCTAAGGCGGCTGGCTATAATCCGAAATATCTGGTTGATACGGGACTCTGCTTCAAGGTGGATAAGGACGAAGCTGGCAATAAGTCGGGTGAGGATAAGATTCTTGACCGTTTCTCGGGCAGAGCCATCTTCCCTTGGTTCAGCGTGAGCGGCAAGGTGGTAGCTTTTGGCGGACGAGTTCTCGACAGCAGAACCAAGGGCATCAGCCAGAAATATGTCAACTCGCCTGATAGCGTTATCTATCATAAGGAGCGCGAACTCTATGGACTCTATCAGGCCAAGAAGGCGATAGCCAAGGAGGATTGTGTCTTTATGGTGGAAGGATATACCGATGTTATCTCGATGCATCAGTGTGGCATCGAAAATGTAGTGGCCAACTCGGGTACAGCACTGAGCGTGCATCAGATCAGACTGCTGCATCGCTTTACCAGTAATATCGTTCTTCTCTATGATGGCGATAATGCAGGTATTCATGCTGCGCTGAGAGGTACCGATATGCTGCTCGAAGAAGAGATGAACGTAAAGGTGCTCTTTCTCCCTGATGGTAATGACCCTGACAGTTTCGCCCGCAGTCATTCGGCAGAGGAATTCAGAAGATATATTCAGGAGAATCAGACCGACTTCATACAGTTTAAGACCGATATTCTGCTACGCGGCGTGACAGACCCTGTAAAGCGAAGCCAGGCTATCAATTCGATTGTAGAGAGCATCTCGAAAATCAAGAATCAGATAACGCGCGCTTCTTATATCACCGACTGTTCTCACCGTTTGGGCGTGAACGAGGCAATTATCGTGAATGCCTTGAATAATTTTGTGCGCAATGGTATGAGTGAGCAGGTAAAGGCAGAGCGACGTGCAGCGGGATTGAAAGATTCGACTGTAGCGGCAGCGCAGCAGGCGCAATCGGTGATGAGAGCGGTTACCCCACTGGATAAACTCCTGGAGGTAGAAGGACTTCTGGTACAGTTGATTATTCATCATGGCGACCAGCTCATCACGGTACAGGATGTAGACGGAAATGATGTGGAGGTAGCTGTGGCCCAGTATATCAGTCTTGATTTGGGTGGAGATGGCTTTAAGTTTCATAATGATTTATATAATCAGATTATGCAGGAGGCTGTGGAGCATCTCGAAAAAGAAGATGATTTTGTCGCCGAAACTTATTTTGCCAATCATCCGAATCCGGAAATCAGCAGGTTAGCTGGTTTGCCTACAGGTGACCAGGAGGTATCTACGGCTAGTCTGCAGATGAAGATGAGCGCCGATAAGCTCCGTCAGTTTGTCTTTAAAGACATCTTGAGCTTCCGTACTCATTATATTGCTCAGCGTATTATAGAGGTTCAGCAGGAGTTTGCCAGGAATCCGACCAATCGTGAACTGCTGCAGGAGTTTATGAAACTCAAGCAGATGAACACGCTTCTGGCGAGCCAGGCAAACAATATCTTCAATTAACCGGAACTCCTGTTCTGTGGGGAGGAACTCTGTAATGAAGTATTAGAGATTTAAAAGGAGAAATGCTATATGATTTATTTTCACTGGATATATCTGTTGCTTTATGTCGTGATAACCGTTCCGGCTATCATTACCGTCTTGATGGACAATCGTCAGCCCGCCAAGACGATGGCATGGATATTGGTCTTCTTCTTCATCCCCTTTGTGGGTATTATCTTCTATTTTTTCTTCGGTCAGAATACCCGTAAGGAACGGCTTATCAGCGACCGCAGTATGGACCAGCTCACCAAGCGCTCCATGCTCGAGTTCGTAGAGCAGGAGAATCTTCACCTGCCAGACAGCAATAAACCGCTGATGAATCTCTTTGCCAACCAGAGTTGGGCGCTGCCTTTTAAAGATAATCAGGTGGATATTTATACCGATGGCTACGATTTCTTCCTTACCTTATTATATAATATAGGACAGGCAAAGCATCATATTCATCTCGATACCTATATCTTCGAAGCCGATGCCTTGGGATATCTGATAGCCGATGCCTTGATCGATAAGGCGGAGCAGGGAGTAGAGGTGCGACTGATTTATGATGATGTAGGCTGCTGGAAGGTGAAGGATGAATTCTTTGAACGTATGCGTGATGCAGGCATTGATATACATTCGTTCATGCCAGTCCGCTTTCCGGCTTTTACGAGTAAGGTAAACTATCGTAACCACCGCAAACTCTGTGTCATAGATGGTAAGGTGGGCTTTATCGGCGGCATGAATATAGCTCTGCGCTATGTGAAGGGTGATAAGAAACAGGCTTGGCGCGATACGCATCTCCGTATTGAGGGCGGTGGCGTTTACGCCATTCAGAGAGCCTTTCTGGTAGACTGGTATTTCGTAGACCGTACGTTGGTTACCAATCGCCAGTATTATCCGCCGGTCAGTGTGCATATCCACAACAATTGTCTCGTACAGATAGTTACGGGCAGTCCTATCAGTCCTTGGCCTGACATCATGCAGGGCTATGTCCGCATCCTGCTTCAGGCCCGGAAGTATGTGTATATGGAAACGCCTTATTTCCTGCCAACCGAACCTGTATTGTTTGCCATGAGAACAGCAGCTCTGGCGGGTGTGGATATCCGTCTGATGTTGCCTCGTCATGCTGATGCCAAACTGGTAGAGTGGGCATCACGTTCGTATGTGATGGAGGCGATAGAGGCAGGCGTAAAGGTTTATCTCTATACGGCAGGCTTTAATCATAGTAAATTGCTCGTAAGTGATGATAATCTCTGTACGATAGGCAGTACGAATATCGATTTCCGAAGTTTTGAGAATAATTTCGAAGCGAATGCGTTCTTCTTTGATGAGGGGATGGCGCAGCGCGTGAAGGCTGTCTATCTGCGGGATGAGGCGAAGAGTATCCTGGTAGATGATGTATCTTATTTCGTAAAACGTCCGTTCCTGCAGCGCCTTTTCGAGAGTACGGTAAGATTGCTCTCGCCGCTGCTGTGATTAGGCACAGATTTTTATTTAAGTATGGATTTATTTAAGTATGGATTTATTTAGGCACGGATTACACGGATTACACGGAGTTATGAGCTAAAATTCAATATTCCGAATTTATAATCTCATAAAAAATCCGTGTAATCCGTGCCTAAAATTTGCTTTTATCTGAATATTGAGAAGTTTACGCTTCCGTAACTTCTGTGCTCCAGAAATCGTGGATGCTCGGAGAAATCATAGTCTTTGCCATGCTCAAAGACGAAGATGCCTCCTTCGTTGAGATAGTCGCCATTCAGAACGAGGTCTGGAATCTGCGGCAACTCCTTCAGAGCGTATGGAGGATCGGCAAAGATAAAGTCAAACTTCTGCTTGCAGGTCTTCAGAAAACGGAATACATCACCACGAATCAGAATATCCTTGTCTTCGCCCAACTTCTGAAAACATTGGCGTATGAAGTTGGCATGGTCGCGGTCTGCCTCTACGCTGATTACCCGGCTGCAGCCTCGTGATACCAGTTCGAGCGAAATGCTGCCCGTACCGGCAAAGAGGTCGAGGGCAGAGGTATCTTCAAAATCAATATATCCCTGCAGAACATTAAAGATGTTTTCTTTTGCAAAATCTGTTGTCGGACGCGCCTTAAACGAACGTGGAATGTCGAAATGGCGTCCCTTATATTGTCCTGTTATGATTCTCATTTGTTTTAATGTTGAATATTAAATGTTGAATGTTGAGTGGGGCTAGCGCCTTTTTGTCAACGCACTTTACTTACTTAAGTACAGCGCCATCAAATCGAATGGCAGACCTTTAATCTCTGTGATGGGCGCACGGTTGAATTCGGCGGCAGGATTCAGAATGAAGGTCTTCTTGATATAGAGTTTCGTGTTGTAGAGGAACCAATCCTTATCCGGAACATTGCCTGATACATGCAACTCATCCTGCATCTGGTTGAATCCTAACTGCTTCCATACATAGAGAATGAAATAGAGGGCATCCTTGGCATGCTCGGCATTGAACGAGTTGAAGAATTTGAAACGGTTCTTCTCGAAACCGAAAACGTCCAGCTTCTTGTCGTGGAAATAAACATAGAGTTTGCGGTGAATGCCGGTGAAACTGCGATGATGCAGATAGTGCCACATCGGTTGCATGATAGGTGTGAAGCGGACATCCTTGAAGTTGTCTTCTACCACCATCTTCAAATCCTTGTTGATAGGGAATACCGCTACCGCATTCAGTTCCGGCTGCACTCTGTAGAGAATGGCATCGCTGTTATGACTGTTGAAGGCATGCTGATAGAGCACATCGATATCCTCTTCATGAAATTCTTCGATAGGAACCAGCAGGATAGGCGAATCGAGATATACGCGTACCTTCTGGTATCCCCGCTGCAGGAGAGTACTCTCCTTGAAAGCCTGACGCAAGTTGGCTGCCATCGAAACACCACTCTTTACTGTATAAGGTTCATAGATGAGCTGATGCTCAGCTTCACGGTCAACTACCGAAAAACTGAGGGTGTTTCTGCTCACGCGGATGGTGAGTCGTGCTTGCTGAATGTTGTTACCTTTTATTTGCATATCTGTTACCAATTACCTGCGTTGTTATTATCTGTCGTTAAATCGCCTATCTTGAGTCCGGGATAGTTGCCGGCATAGTTGGCCTCCTCTATCTTCTGCTGGATGGAACCTTCATCGAGTCCGTCGAGGAAGGTTTCATAACCGGCCCCACATTCCATCACCGGAATCTGCTTACCGCTTTTTCCTACGATAACCGTGGCAGCAAGTGTAAACTTTTTACCGTCGGCATAGGGAATGTATTGAGCATCTTCCTGTAAGTACTTGCCTTTTACCAGTGTCGGAAAATCTCCTGTATATACGCCGTGTTTCGCCTTGTATTTCTCTTCAGCCTGACGTATCTGCATCAGTTTCTCCTTCACCTCTGCTTCTCTGCTAGCCATGGCCTTCTGGAAGCGGATGGGCTGGCTTACACTCAGAATACAGAGTAGCATCATGATGATGACGCATGCTCCCAAAATATAATTATTCTTTATTCTTTTTCTCATTTCAAAAAGTATTATTACTTTTGCACAGCAAATAGGTGCAGTAAATTTTCTGCAAAGATACTAAAAGTTTTCGAAATATGAACATTGAAGAGTTAAAATATCAGATATTACAGCAATTTGGCTTTCCGCCAACCCCAGAACAGGCTCAAGCGCTCGATGTTTTCGTGCAGTTTATGACGGATAGTAATCCTCATGCTGTGATGATTCTCCGGGGTAGTGCGGGTACCGGTAAGACATCGCTTTCGGGTGCTATCGTCCGTACGCTCCGTGCTGTTCGCCAGAAGGTGATGCTCCTTGCCCCTACAGGTAGGGCGGCTAAGGTCTTCTCTCTGAACAGCGGGATGCCTGCCTATACCATTCATCGCCGCATCTATCGCGAAAAGGCGTTTGCCGGAGTGGATGGCCAGTTCAATCTCAATGATAATCTCTATACTGATACGCTTTTCATGGTGGATGAAGCTTCGATGATTGCCAATCTGGGATTGGGCGGAACCACCTTTGGCAGCGGCTGTCTGCTAGATGATCTGATTCATTTTGTGTATCAGGGACGTAACGACCGCCTCTTGCTGATAGGCGATAAGGCACAGTTGCCTCCTGTTGGTGAGGAAGAATCATCAGCCCTTTCTGCTGCGATGCTCCAGGGATATGGACTGTCGGTTTATGAGTGCGATTTGAACGAGGTAGTCCGCCAGAGTCAGCAGTCGGGTATTCTCTTTAATGCTACCCGCATCCGTCAGATGATTACCCACGATGACATTACCCAACTGCCTAAAATCCGTTTCTCCGGTTTCTCGGATATCAGGGAGATGCCGGGCGCAGAACTCATCGAGGCTCTTGGCGACAGTTATCATCATGTAGGACTGGACGATACCATTGTTGTGACTCGTAGCAACAAGCGCGCCAACATCTTCAACCAGGGCATCCGCAACATGGTGCTTGATAGGGAAGAGGAACTGGAGAGTGGCGACATGCTGATGATTGTGAAGAACAATTATTATTGGATGGAGGAAGAAAGAAAGAAGATAAAGGAAAGTGAAGAACGAAAAGTTCAAAGTAACGAACTTCCTGCTTTTCTGGCGAATGGAGATAGGGCGAAGGTGATGAAGGTGAGTCGTCGCATCGAACTCTATGGTTTTCATTTTGCCACCCTTCTGTTGAAATTTCCCGATTATGATAATTATGAACTGGAGGCTACGGTATTGCTGGATACCTTGACGAGTGAGGCTCCTGCTTTGACCCATGATCAGCAAGAGCAGCTTTTCCATAAGATAGAGGAGGATTATCAGGACATACCACTGAAGGCAGACCGTATGAAGGCAATCCGGCAAGACCCATATTTCAATGCTCTGCAAGTAAAGTTTGCCTATGCCGTTACCTGTCATAAAGCGCAGGGAGGACAGTGGTCGCATGTCTATGTAGACCAGGGCTATATGACGGATGAAATGCTTACTCCCGATTATATCCACTGGCTCTATACTGCATTTACACGAGCCACAAAAATGCTATATCTGGTGAATTGGCCAAATACGCAGATAGAAGGAGAGTGATATTACTCTTCTTCTTTTGTTCAGGATTTATATAAAAAGAAAAAAGGCCGGCTCTCTCTCGAAAGTCGGACTCTTAAATTTTTGAGTTATTTTTGGGAAAAGTGGGTAGTGATGGATTCGAACCACCGAAGGCATAGCCAGCAGATTTACAGTCTGCCCCATTTGGCCACTCTGGTAACTACCCAAAAGCTTTATATCTCAAAAGCGAGTGCAAAGGTAATGCTTTTATTTGATATTACCAAATTTTTTCGGTATTTTTTTCTCTTTTCCTTGAAAAAATGTTCATTTTCCCCTATAAAATAGTTTTTCCCCCTCTCTTTTACCTTTTTACCCTTTTACCTTTACCACATGTCTTCTGCGGTGTTTCCTCGACAGCCTTCTGTGCTTGTAATGCTCATACTTCTTGATGGCAACGAATACCGTGAGGGCAAGGACTACGGCTAGCAGGAAGAGCGAGATACCGATGATGATGATGAAGATAGAGGAGCAGAGTAGCATATGTTGTGCTGTCTTGTTCATTTTTGTTGTAAATTTGCGTGCAAAGTTACGCATTTTTCGATAAATATTGAAAGAAACAAAGAAAAAGTTGTATCTTTGCAAACGTTTTGTAGTATCTGATATACAGAACTGAATAATTATTGAATAAATATACATACATGATTGTTACAATAGAATGGATGGAGGAGTGGTTCAGGCGTTTCGACCAGGAATATTTCGGGGGAAAACTGCCTGTTCCTGAACTCGGACTTACTCATGCCAAGACTCGGTTGGGGCAACTTGCCTATAAGCGGGCCTCCAGATGGGGACGCACCAAGCTCTACGATTTCAAGCTCTCCATGTCTACTTATTATGATATGACCGACAAGCAGGCAAAGAGTGTCTTGCTCCACGAGATGATACATTACATCATCGGTTATACGGGACTGAAAGATACCTCGGCTCACGGGATTGTGTTCAAGGGACTGATGGATAAGCTCAACAGCCAGTATGGCTGGGATATCAGAGTATCGACATCCACCAAGGGCTGGAAAGTAAGTGAAACTGTAAAAAGCAGGAAAGAGAAGAAGGGACCGCAAATTTATCTGATGCTTGCCATCGAGATGAATGATGGAAGACATTATCTCTCGAGAGTGAATCCGAGTTTTGCCCGTCGCATCGAAAATCAACTGAAGACGGTCAGGGAAGTGGTTTCTCATCAGTGGTATACTACGATGGAGAACTATTTCGAAGACTATCCGCAGGTGCGCAGCTTGAGAGGAAGGCGCATCTCGAAGGCCGATTTCGGAAAGTTGCTCAATGTGCTCACTCCCTTTCAGCTGTGATGTCGGGCGAATGTATAAGAAAAAGAATAACTAAAACTCATTAAAGATATAAAATGAAAGAAACCTGGAAAATGATAGCCCTGCTGGCAATAGCCATTGGAGGACTGCTGGCTTATGCCTTTATTCCAGAGCAAGTGGCTGAAAACATTCCGCTGAAACAGATTGGAATGGATGCGCTCACCGGTAAAAGCGAGGCAGAGCTTGCTGAAGAGGAAAAGGCTGACAGCATGATAAAGGAACCCGTGGATACGGCGGCGCAGCGAGTACTGATCTTCGGCGACTCGATGTCGGAATATCTAGGTCTGCGACTGGCTGATTATGCCAACAAGAACGGTCATAAACTCACCTGTATTACCTGGGTGAGTTCGGGCACCAGAAACTGGGCTACTACCGATACCCTGCAGCATTATATCCAACGTATCAAACCTACCCATGTCTTTGTATGTCTGGGCAGCAACGAACTGTATACGTCTGATATGAAGGGATGTGAAAAACGCATCCGTGCCATCCTGAGCAAGATTGGTAATATTCCGACGATATGGATCGGTCCGCCAAACTGGTGTGAGGATAATGGATATAACAAACTCCTCCGTGAGGTGATGGGACCACGAGGCTATTATCCTAGCTACAAACTTACCTTCGAACGCCAGAAAGACGGCCGGCATCCGACTATGGCTTCATCTGCCATGTGGATGGATAAGATTGTAGAGTGGATGAATAGCGGTCATTGTGTGCATCCGTTCCGATTGGAAAAGCCGGATAAGCGTGACCGCAGATACAGACAGATTACCATCTTGCCTCCTGGAACCAAACATAGGGCAGACAGCACGGCTATGAAGAAGGATTCTCTTTCTATGCCTGTTGAGGGAACTGTGCCTGAAACCACAGAAAGTCCTGCTGCAACCAAGGAACCTGCAACTGCAGGAAAAACAGCTCTGGCTGCTGACAAGACGGTTCCAGCGGTAAAGCATGTAAACCATAAAGACTCCGTATAAGAAAGAGTTCAATAAATAATATCTTCAGAAAAGACAAATGAATTATTCAACATTCGAAATAAGTGCCTTGTGGCATTGGATAGAGCGGCTGTTTGTTTATCAGGCAGATTCTCCGCTGATGATGGGCAGTATTCCGTTTGCGCTGCTCTTCATCTTCTTCCTTGCCATTTATACTCTGCTCAAGAGCTATTCGCGCACAGCCATGATGATGTATGTCATCTGCTTCAGCCTTTTCTTTGCCTATAAGGTGAACGGAATGGTGATGTGGATGCTGCCGCTTACGGCTTGCATCAATTATGCCGTAACCCAGGAAATGAGACTGCATGAGGGGAAGGCGCGCAAGGCGCTGCTCACCTTCGTAGTGCTTGTAGACCTGGCTCTGCTGTGCTATTTCAAATATACCAATTTCATCATTGGCGATGTAGTCAACGAGATGTTCAGTACCAACTTCTCCCTGCAGTCTATCGCTCTGCCTGTAGGTATCTCGTTCTATACCTTCCAGGCTATCAGCTATGCGGTAGATACCTATAAGCGCAAGTTTGACATGGAGGTAACGCTCCTGGAATATTGCTTCTATCTCACCTTCTTTCCGCTGCTGATGGCGGGTCCTATCACCCGTGCCGCCAACCTGATACCCAGACTGAAACGAAACGAACAGGCTTCCAGCAGAATGCTTTGGACAGGACTCTTTCTCATCATGCTGGGACTGGTCAAGAAGAATATGCTGAGCGATTATATCGCACAGTTCAACAACTGGGTGTTTGATGCGCCGCAAACCTTCTCGGGGTTCGAGAATCTGGCAGCGCTCTTCGGCTATCCAGTCCAGATCTTCCTCGATTTTTCGGGATACAGCGATATGAGTATCGGTGTGGCAGCCATCCTGGGTTTCTATCTGCCCGACAACTTCTATTTCCCTTACCGCTCACTCTCGGTTACCGAGTTCTGGCGTCGCTGGCACATCTCGCTTTCCTTCTGGTTCCGCGATTATGTGTATATTCCGCTGGGTGGAAACCGGAAGGGAAAGGTGCGCATGTATTTCAACAACTTCCTCACCATGTTGGTGGCAGGTTTGTGGCATGGCTCTTCCTGGATGTTCGTCATCTGGGGTGCTCTTCATGGTTTCGGACTTGTGGTGCATAAGTTCTTCAGCCGTCAGTTGGGCATAAGCATTCCCCGTACGCTGGCAGGCAATTCCCTCAGCTGGCTCATCACCTATTTATATATATGCTTTGCTTGGTCGTTCTTCCGTGCTAAGGATTTGGGGGTGTTGGGGAAGATGTGTGATAAGGTGGCAAATGATTTCAGTATCGATTATCTGGTGCCTTTCTTCCATGCCCGTCCTGCCTGGACGCTTTGCATCATAGGTGTCATGCTGAGCTATCTCTTTACCGAGCGCCAGTATCACCGTCTTCAGGCGCGGTTCATACTTCTGCCTTGGGTGACCAAACTGCTGCTCTTCATCATCTGTCTGCAGATGGTGGTGGAGGTTTCTCAGGAGAGTGTACAGCCGTTCATTTATTATCAGTTCTAGTTTCGATGGTTAATATTAATATATATATATTTGAAGTAACAGACATAAACAGAAAAATTGTATGAAGAAACTATTATTCTTTTTGCTCCTGATGACGGCTGTCGTCGGTAGAGCACAGACTTCGCTTGACTTGCTGCCTGTAGGCACCGAGGCTCCCGACTTTACGATTACTGACAGTAAGACGGGTAAGAAAATCTTCCAGCTTTCAGATAAGAAGACTCAGAAGGATAAAGACGGAAAGACGGTTCCGGGTGTCTGGACCGTGCTCGATTTCTGGGCTTCCTGGTGTCCAGACTGCAGAAGAGACATGCCGATGGTGAAGGCTATCTATGACAAATACAATACCAAGATCCAGGTAGTGGGTGTTTCTTTTGATACCGATGAGGCGAAGATGAAGAAATATCTGGGCGATAATCAGTATACCTGGTTGCAATACTGTGAGCTTAAAAAATGGAAGGAAACGAAGATTTCCAAGGATTATCACATCTCATGGATTCCAACCTCTTATCTGATCAATCCGGAAGGTAAGGTTGCATTCTCTACCGTGAAGGCGGAGGAGATGATGAAGAAACTGGATTCGCTCGACCAGGCTGGAGCTTTGAAACCTGCTCAGATGCAGACTGCTCTCAAGAAGGTGTATAATGAAAGCATCGATCCGATGGCTCAGATTGATGAGGCTTTGGCTAAAGCCAAGAAGAATGGCAAGTTTGTTATCTGTCAGGTAGGTGGTAACTGGTGCCCATGGTGCTTGAAGTTTGCCGATTTTGTAGAGAAGAATGCTGCGGTCAACAAGATTGTGAATGATCATTTTGAATATATTCATGTGAACTACAATCGCAGAAAAACTGCCGGTGATGCGGCGGTGAAGAAGGCTGAGCAGCTGATGAAGCGACTGAACAATCCTCAGCGTTTCGGATTCCCGGTCTTTGTGGTGCTCGATGAATCCGGAAAGGTTCTCCATATCCAGGATTCCAGTTTCCTGGAAGAAGGTAAGGGATATAACGAAGAAAAGGTGCTCAGATTCCTGAAGAGCTGGACACCTCAGGCTATTAAAGGATAAAGAAAGAGGGTGTGTCATTAACTTATGGCACACCCTCTACCTGTTTCATATCGTAATTTTATGCGTTACAAACCTCTTGCTTTCAGGAATCCGGAAGCATCTGGCTTCTCCATACCTGTAAAGTCGGTAAACATTTCCATCTGGTCCTTGGTGTTGCCACGGCTCAGAATCTTATCGCGGAATGCCTGACCAACGGCTGGATCTATGGCACCATGCTTTGCAAAGTAGTCGGCGATGTTCACAGCCAGCACCTCTGTCCAGAGATAGCTGTAATAGCCTGCAGCATAACCGCCGCCCCATACATGGTTGAAGTATGATGTGCTGTAGCGAGGAGGAATCTGGGTGTTGAGCAAACCGATGTTGTGGAGCTCTTCCTTCTCGAAGGCGCCTGCCATATAAGGTGAAGGCACCTCTTCTTCGCTAATCTTGTGCCAGGCAAGGTCAAGACAGGTTGCAGCCAGATTCTCGCCCAGAGAATAAGCGGTCTGGAAGCTGATGCTCTTCAGCATGCGCTCTTTCAGATCGGCTGGCATCGCAGCACCGGTCTCGGTATGACGGGCGTAATGGTCGAATATCTCAGGAATAGAAGCAAACGATTCGTTAAACTGGGATGGCATCTCTACGAAATCGCGGGCAACGGCTGTTCCTGAAAGGGTATTGTACTTGCAGTCGGAAAGGATTCCGTGAAGTGCATGACCGAACTCATGGAACAGAGTAGTAACCTCATCCCATGTGATGAGAGATGGCTGACCCTCCGGTGCCTTGGCGTTGTTGCATACATTATATATTATAGGCAACTGGCCGCGCTGCTTGCTCTGCTTGGCAAAGGCGCTCATCCATGCACCGCCACGCTTGGTAGGACGGCGGAAGTAATCGCTGTAGAAAAGGGCGATTGGCTTGCCGTTCTTGTCGCTTACCTCGAATACCTTCATGTCTGGGTGATAGGTTGGGATATCCTTGCGCTGCTTGAAGTTCAGTCCGTAAACACGATGGGCGGCATAGAACACACCGTTCACCTGTACGCTGTCGATGTTGAAGTATGGCTTGATCTCATCATCGGTAATGTTGAGCATCTCCTTCTTCATCTTCGCAGAATAATAGAATCGGTCGTATGGCTGCAGCTTGAAGTCCTTGCCCTCCGTCTTCTGGGCATACGCTTCTATCGCCTTGGTTTCAGCATCAGCCTTAGGAGCATATTCCTTGATGAGCTGCTTCAGGAAATCATCCACATTCTTGCTGTTCTTAGCCATCGTCTTTTCGAGCGAATAGTCGGCATAGTTGTCATATCCCATCAGCTTGCCCTTCTCGGCACGCAACTTGGCAATCTCGGTTACGATAGGGAAGGTGTTGAAATCAGGATTGGTTCCGTCGGCACGGTGGATGCTTGCCATATACACCTTCTTGCGCAGTTCGCGGTTCTGGAGATTGGTGAGGATAGGCTGCTGGGTGGTGTTGATGATGACGATGCAGTAAGGCGCCTTGCCTCCGCGGCTCTCAGCATCTTTCTTGCATTGTGCAATGTCTGCATCGCTCAATCCGGCGAGCTCTTCCTTGCTGTTCACCCAAACCACGGCGTTGTTGGTAGCGGCAGGAAGAAGGTTGCCCCATTCCTGCTGCAACTCAGAGATGCGGGAGTTGATCTGCTTCATGCGCTCCATCTTCTCGGCAGAAAGAAGGGCACCTGAACGTACAAAACTCTTATAGATAACCTCAGTAAGGCGCTTGTCTTCGCCCTTGAGCTTCTTATATTCATTATCGTAAACATACTTGATGCGCTCGAAGAGTTTCTTGTTGAACGAAATCTCATTGTCGAGTTCGGTCAGCAATGGGGTAGCCTTCTTTTCGGTTTCGGCGATGCCCGGAGTTTTGTGGGCACTGGTGAGACCGAAGAAGATGTTAGTCACCTTTTCGAGCAGCGCACCGCTCTCCTCATAGGCGAGGATGGTGTTCTGGAAGTTAGGCTTCTTCTTGTTGTTTACTATCTTCTGGATGTTGGCACGCTGCTCCCTGATAGCCGCTTCGATGGCTGGCAGGTAGTCGCTCTCCTGAATCTTGCTGAAGTCAGGAGCACCGAATGGAAGACTGCTCTTTGTTAAAAGAGGATTCTGACGGTTACCGCCCGCAGTCTGTGCGAACGATGAGGCTGGCATCTGCAAGAGTGTTGCGGCCAAGCCCAGGGTAAGGAAAGTCTTGTTAATTTTCATCATGTTTCTTTGTTTATTTGAAATCTTCTGCAAAGATAATCATTTATTTCGGATTATCGCATTTTTATTCATATTTCTTATGGAAAATCAGCAGACAGATGGCTCCTGCCAATGCCATCGGCACACCGATAAGGGCAGGGAAGTTGTATCCTAATCCCATCGCAACAGGAATACCACCCAGGAAAGCTCCCACGGCGTTACCCAGATTGAAGGCGCCCTGAATGCAGCAGCCGCCCAGCATTTCGCCACCCTTGGCATGCTTCACGATGAGGAATTGCTCAGGCGATCCGATGCCGAAAAGACAGGCGCAGCAGATGAACATCAGCACCACTGATACCCAGCCGAAAGGGGCGAGGAAGAAGGTGAGCAGAAGTGCCGCTGCTGCCAGAAACTGGAGATAACAGGTAAAGCGACCCGGCTTGAAGCGGTCGGCAAGCAAGGCACTCACCTGATTGCCTACTACCATTCCGCCGCCTGCAAGAATCATCAGCAGAGAGATGCTGGCTGCGCTGAATCCGCCCTCCATCTGAAGCAGCGGCGAGATATAACTGAACCAGCAGAGGATGCCGCCATTGCCCAGGAAGGTGGCGGCGATGATGAGCCACGGAGCCTTGTTGCGGAGGAAATGGAACTGTGCCTTCATACCGTTGTTTGGCAGTGCTTCTACATCCGGAACCCATCTGCGAATCATGTATAAGGTGATGAGTCCGAGCACGATACAGCTGACAAAAGGTACTCGCCAGCTGAACATGTGACTCAGGAAGGTTCCCACCGGCACACCCAGCAGGTTAGCCACCGGCATACCTGCACACATCATCGCCACGGCATTGGTTCCCTTACCCTCTTTGGCAATCTTCACCGCCACGATGGTACCCGTTCCGAAGTAGGCGCCATGAGGCAGACCTTCTATAAAGCGGGCGCAGAGCAAGAGCCAGTAGTTAGGTGCTACTGAGGCGAGGACAGCTCCGAAGGTGATGAGCGAAGCCAGGAACATCAGGATATTCTTGGGTCTGTATTTATGCATGAGTATCAGTGAGAAGGCTCCGGCGCAGACGCCGAGTGCATAGATGGAGATGAGATGTCCTGCTTCCGGGATGGAAACGTTCATGTTGTGAGCGATGTCTGTGATGATGCCCTCGATGATGAATTCAGCGATGCCCAAGGTAAAGGTACCCAGCGCGAGTGCAAATAGTCCTTTTTTCATTTGTTCTTATGAGTCAATATTATCCTTAAAAAATAGTTTCTCTCTTATTTTATGTCTTTGTAAGACAATTTCTTAAGCCTTTTTTACATATCCTCCATCGACAATCCTTGGTATCCGATATCGAATTTCTTGAATTTTCCTGTCGCCTGGAAGAAATGCTCGGCTTTATCTTTTAAAATGCCGAGATTTATATCCTTAGCTTGGCGTTTTACCTCATAAAAAATAACCTTCTGCTCCAGTTCATCGGCAGCGATAATATCGATTTCATTCTCTCCCTTTCTGTCCCACCAGGAGGCTATCTGAGTATATTCTTCGCTCTCTATCATCTTGGCAATAAAATATCTTTCCAGAACCTTGCCGGTGTATGTGGTGTAGCTCTTATCCATGACCATTTTTAGTTTTTTATTGGCGCCAACCTCTATCATGTATCCATATTTGTAGATGTAGCGAAACCAGACGCGAAGGAAGTTGTCTTCTATCTGATAGCGAATGTTGCGATTGGTCTTTTGGAACATCGGTATATAACGGGAAATCAGGCTATAGTCGTTCTCCAGTTTGGTGAGATAGCCCGAAAGTTCTATTTTCATAATGCTTTCTATTTCACCACGGGTTGTGTAGCCTGAAGCGATAAGTTGCAGTATCTCGAAATAGCGGGCATAGTCTTTGCCAAATTCTTCTATCAGCATATTTTTTCCTTCGTAGATGAAATAAGAGTTTTTTGCAATAAACCGCTCTGTCATCTGTTCCTTGGTCGTGGCTCCTGCATCCATCATCATTTCTACATATTCTGCTACTCCGCCTGTATAACAGTAGAGAGCCAGTAGGTCATCATTGGTATAGGCAGAATTATATGTAGAGAGAATTTCCTTAATGACAGAAGGAGGAAATGGAGTGACTTTTATTTCTCCAGTCTGCCTGCCATAAAGAGGTTGCTTGTTATTTTTAAAGATGATGTTCATAAGTGAATAAACAGAACCGCAGACCACAAGATTAATATGAGCTTCCTGTTTGTTAAGGTCCCATATCTTTTGCATATCTGAAAAGATTGATGGATTAACCCGCTTGAAATCCTGAAACTCATCAATGATGAGAGTGATAGGGCGAATCTTGGATAGTTGAAGCAGATATTTAAAAATGTCAGCAAAGCGTGTTACTTCACCGAGAATAGGAAGCTGAAGTTTGCTCGTCATCTCTTCGATAAAATCTCTGCAGAGTTCTGCTTCTGATTTTCTTGCAACAAAGAAATACAGCATATCCTGAACATCCTCGTATGCTTTTATCAATAAGGATGTCTTACCGCTACGTCGGCGTCCGGTTACGATTGTAAAACAGGCCGTTTGCAAAGATAGATTTCTTATCTCTTGCAATTCTTTTATTTCGTTTTGTCTTCCAAAGAACTTCATATTTCTATAATTTTACAGTTTCTTTTTGATGTTATTTTTCGAAACCGCTGTTTCGGAAATGGCGGTTTCGAATGCAAAGGTAATAAAAATGCCTGAATATCAGCTTGTCTGTTTGCTAATTTAAGTTTTTTTATTTGTTTGTGTACTTCTTGTTTTTCCGAAATGGCGGTTTCGAATAAAAGATATTATGATGCTAAACTACGTTTCTTTTACACATACTCATTGCGTACTGAAACCCGAGAGTCTGAGGCAGGAGATGGTTGGTATCTTAAAGAATATGACGAAGAGTTATGAGACGGGCGAATGCCTGAATGGGGAGGAATAAAGACTTGCAAAAAAGAAAAACCGTTAAAGGTAATTAATTTATGGGGGTATTAGCTTCATATTTTGATGGAAATGCTTAATTTTGCAACTTGAGAAAAGAAAGGTGCAAAAAATAGGTATGAAACGTTCGCTCAACATATTGATGGCTTTGATGCTCTCGCTCATGGTGGTTTACTTGAGCGTGGGTACTAACGTCATGCACTGCCTTCACTATGACAAGGTGATGGTGGGTATGGTGACTGACTGTTGCGTGAAACGTAGCATGCACCATGACTGTTGCCTAGGTAAGCTGGGCACACAGGTGAACAAGCATTGCATGAAAGTGGAGCTGGTAAAACTGTCGCCTACGGTCTCTATCCAACACTTGGATTTCGATGCAGCACCAATGTTTGCAGGCATCGCGCCAGCCCTTTGGCAGACGTTGCCTCGTCCTGTTATCTGTAGCATTCAGAAGGCAAGATATTGGAATCTGAATGTTCCGCATTCGCCTCCAAGGGCTTATCTTGCCCTCCTTAACTTCCTGATTATTTGATTTTTCCATATTTGCAAATAGGTTGCAAAAGTTTTTCTGTACTTTTGCAGCCAAGATTGTCGTATGCCTATCCCTATCAGTAAAATCTTAGGGATGCATACATATATAAAATGGTAAAATCATCCGAAGCGAAGATTTAAGATTCGGATAAAAGGAAATATATTTATGTATTCAAGATATATATTGCTCAGTGCCTTGCTGGTTATTGGTGCTGAGACTTATGCAAAAAATAATAAGACAGAGGTTGTGTCTCTGTCATCATCATATAATAATTCTGTAGAAAATAACTCTGTAGATTCCTCCTCTCAGGATTCCATTTTCAAGGACGAGACCTTGCATGAGGTGAAGGTGGTGGCTCGCAAGTCGGGCACTTCCCGATTGGCTGGTGCCGTGAATGGCATCGCCGTGAACAAGGATGAGCTCTTCAAGGCGGCTTGTTGCAACCTGGGCGAGAGTTTTACGACCAATCCATCGGTGGATGTGGCTTATAATGATGCCACGACGGGCGCAAGACAAATCAAACTCCTCGGTCTTTCGGGCACTTACGTACAGATGCTCACCGAGAATCTGCCGAATTTCCGTGGTGCAGCCATCCCATACGCCCTGGGCTATGTGCCGGGACCTTGGATGAAAGGCATTCAGGTATCCAAGGGTAGTGCTTCGGTGAAGAATGGCTATGAGTCGATTACAGGTCAAATCAATGTGGATTACTTGAAGCCAGAGGATGAGCAACAGGTGGAGGTAAACCTCTTTGGTGATACCAAGAGCCGAATCGAAGCAAACGCTGATGCCAACGTTCATCTGTCGGATAAGTGGGCAACGGAGATATTGTTGCATCATGAGAATATCCTCAAAAACCATGATGACAATGGCGATGGTTTCTATGATATGCCAGGCAGAGAACAATATAATGTACAGAACCGTTGGCTGTATAAAGGCAAGCACTACATCTTTCATGGTGGACTTGGGGCTTTGAAGGAGATTCGTACCAGTGGGCAGGATGAGGAGCATGTTCATAGTGATGATATTTATCGAATCAAGCTCCATACCAACCGCTATGAGGGTTATATGAAACATGCCTTCATCCTCAATCACGAGCATGGCACCAATATTGCCTTCATGTCCTCGGCTTCGATGCACCAGCTCGATGCCCAGTATGGCAACAAGTTCTACAACCTCAATGAGAAGAATCTCTATGGCTCGCTGATTTTTGAGACCAATTTTACTCATCAGCACAATTTGTCGGTAGGTTTGAGCGTCAACCATGATTACCTGGGGCAGCGCGCCAATGTGAATGTTTCTCCAAGACCGGCAGTAGGGCAAGAAGACTCTCCTTATCTTTTGTCGGAGATGCAGAGAATGAACGAGAAGGAGACGACTCCTGGAGCATACGCCCAATACACCTATACGTTAGGCACGAAGTTGACAGCGATGGCAGGTGTCCGTTTCGACCATAGCTCTATCTATGGCAATTTCTTCACCCCTCGTTTCCACGTGAAGTATTCGCCTGTCGATGCCATCAGCATCCGCTTGTCAGCAGGTAAGGGCTATCGCACGGTATTTGGCTTGGCAGAGTACAACTATCTCTTGGCGAGCGGCAGGGAGTTTCAGATTACGGGTGATAGACTTAAGCAAGAGGAGGCTTGGAACTATGGTATGAGTACCGCTTTCTATATCCCGATGTTTGGCAAGACACTGAAACTGAACGCTGAGTATTACTATACCGACTTCAAGAATCAAGCAGTGGTGGATTATGATGCCAACAAGGGGCTTATCTCCATCTGCAATTTGATGGGCAGGTCTTATTCGCACACCTTCCAGATAGATGCCTCTTATCCATTGCTGAAGGGCTTGGAGATAACAGCGGCTTATCGTCTGAACGATGTGAAGTGTACCTACGATTATGGCAAAACCTTGAAAGAAAAACCATTGACCAGCAAGTATAAGGCGCTCTTCACGGCTTCTTATAAGACTCCACTTGGTCTTTGGCAATTTGATGCCACCGTGCAGTTGAATGGTGGAGGCAGAAATCCAGAGCCTTACCAGTTGGCAGATGGAAGCCAGTCATGGTCTCCTCGTTTCCATAGCTTCGAGCAAGTGAGTGCGCAGGTTACGAGATGGTTCCGCCATTGGAGTATCTATGTGGGAGGCGAGAACCTGACTGGTTTCAAGCAGAAAACTCCTATCTATGGTGCCAGCAACCCATGGGGAAGCGATTTCGAACCAACCTTGGTTTGGGGACCTGTAGAGGGCAGGATGTTCTACGCAGGAGTGAGAGTACACTTTTAAGGGAGAATGTTGAATGTTGAATTATTATAGCAAATAGAAAAGTTATGAAGAAGATTTTAGTAATGTTCACAATGATGATGGTGGCAATGGTAACCTTTGCCAAGGACATCAAGACCGTAGTGTTCACCACAACCCCACAGATGCACTGTGAGGCTTGTGAGAATAAAATCAAGAGCAACCTTCGCTTTGAGAAGGGTATCAAGAGCATTGAGACTTCTGTGCCAGACCAGACAGTCACAGTACAGTATAATGCCGGCAAGACAACCCCAGAGAAGCTCCAGAAAGGTTTTGAAAAGTTTGGCTATAAGGCTCGCATCCTGAAAGATGGCGAGAAGGTTGAGAAGAACACTGGGGAGAAGTGTGACCTGATGTAATGTTCTACGTATGGCGCATCAGGTAATAAGTATAAATAGGGAACGCAGTGCGTTCCCTATCTGTTAGCCCCACTCCTTCTTCACATCAAAGCAGGGACAGGCTTTGTTGGCAAATTCATTATGACCATGAATCGTGGCTAATGGATATTCCTCCTTCAGCTGCTCGATGAGCGAGCGCATTGCCGCTTTCTGGTCTCGGGTTCTTGTATCCTTCGGCTTGCCTTTCTTCGATAAGCCGCCGATGTAGCAGACGCCTATACTGATGGAATTATGGCCCTTGCAATGGGCGCCAACCTCCTCTATCGCACGGCCTACATGAATGCTGCCGTCACGATAAATCACGAAATGATAACCTATGCAGCGCATTCCGCGCTCGCGGTGCCAGCGGTCAATATCCGCTACGGTGAAGTTGCGACCTTCCTTGGTCGCACTGCAATGAATGATGATTTCCTTTATCTTACGCATGATATTACTATTTTAAATGAATGAATGTTAGGGTGGAAATCCTAAAATGCTATCGAGATATCATCACTACCCCAATCTATGATACGTAACTTGATACACTCCATCTTTTTAGAAGCCTTCCTTAATCGTTCACAAAGTCGGTCGAAGTATTCCTGAGAATGAATCACCAGCCCAGAGGCTACAGCCTTACCCAGAATGATGCATCCATATTTCAGCGTCATCGGACCATTTCCGGGCTTGAGACAAGGAGAATTGATGCCCACTTCCCAAACAGCCTGTCCCTTCCTCAGGATAACAGGCATTTTCCTACTCTTATTAGCTATAGAAACAAAAGCTATCTCATAGTCTCCTGCAGGCAAATAACGCTCAGGATGTTCTATGGTATTACAAACTTTCGTACCCTTTATTACTAATGTGCCATCTACTCCCCATCGGGTAAAGCGACGGCGATAAATGATTATTTCCATAAATATCTAATAATAAAATTGATTTATTGATAGGGCCATTAAGGATTTCGTTACTGAAAATCCTTAATGACCGAAAATGACCGTGACCGTTAATGACCGGATGTATTAATAGTCACTTATTTTGAACCTCTATTATACTGCAGGTTGAACCTTCTGGTAACGCATATCGGGCAGCACACCTATCAATCCCTGTCGCTTCCAGTTTTTCAACATCTGTCTAACAACCTCCCGAGTAACGTTTGCCCCCTTTACCGCAATACTTTGCTGCAATGCCTGCTCGAAGGAGAAAGTAACGTCAAGCCGCTCGAAGATGGAATCATTTTTGCCGCGTCGGGAACGATCATAAGTTGTCTGACCGCAATAACTCTTGGATGAGAATGCATCCTCTATGCGACTACGGAAGAAGTAGAGTGCATTGTCCAACTGATAATCTGCCAGTATATTGAAGGCTTCGAGCATGGTTGGTGTCTGCGTCTTTACGATCATTTCCTTCCATAACAGCGGATTCTGTTTCAGCTGCTTCTCGGCACCCTGGAAACCATGTTTCTGAATCAGCGTCTCGGCCACCTTACAGAGCATGATGCAGGTCATCATTCTCATGGTCGTAGGACAGATACGGAAACGCTGACGGGCTTTCACCTTGTCGTCATTTTTCATGGTCTCCAATCGTATCTGTTCCAGCCACTCCCTGCCCTTGTTCTCCAACTTAGGCAGAACCACCTCGCCCTCCATCAGGGGTAAGAGATGAGCTATCTGCCGTATGCGCTCACGTTGAGTTTCGGTCAGCACAAAGAGATTGTCTGTTAGCGGAGTGAATGTGTTGTCCGGCGTTCGCGCCACGACAATACGGCTTTGGAAACCATCCGTATAATTGTTCACTACTCGATAGAGTGCATCTGGCGTTCCGCACATCACAACGTTCCACAAAAGATGTTCAATATGAACATTCACCGCATCTGCACTTCTTGCCTCGCGCTCATAGCTCGTTCCGTCGTAAGCCTGTCTCAACATAACTGAAAAGTCGCTCATTGCCGATTTCCACTTCTGCGCTACGGTGTCAGCTTCCGGGGTGAACGAGAAGGCGTGCTTGCCTTCAGTATTAGCCAGTCGTTCTGCAAGGTTAGCCACCGTATTATTTAAAGTAAGACATCTTACAGGCAGCTTTGGTTCTTCCGGTTGCTCCTTCTTGTTCTTAGCCGCACGCTTCTTGGCTCTCCATTCATCCTCCTGCTGCTGATACATTTTGTCCATCTGTTTCACTTCCGAAGTCCATGCATCAACCACAGGGTCAATACTTCCCTTGCCTGATGCAAAATCACCGGCGATGTAGGAAATAAGGTTCAGCGAGTTCATCTTGCCGTGAACGGAAACCTTCACGCCAGTAGCAAGCATTCCGATGGCAGGACAGATGGCTGTAATCACTGGCATTGCCAGAGCCGGCCCAACAGCACTGATGGAATCACGCACGCCTTGTGGCATCTTGGGTAAAGCATCGTAATAGAACAGATCATCCTTGGCGTTAGCTTCGTCCAAGGCATTCACCAGCGCCTCGCTGTCTTCATCTGCATTCCCGTTTGAAGACCCCTGTTTCAGTTTTTCCTGTCTCAGCGCAGCCAGCACATCCTTCAGTCGCTTAGGCATTTGCGTGATTTTCTCGTTCAATGCCGAGTTGATGCAAGCCATCTTTTCCTGCTCGGGAAACCCATCGTAGCAGGGAATAATCTGAGCCAGCAGATTGCGGTCAAAACCACAGATGTGGCGCAGGTTCACAGCCAGTTCAAAGGTCAACGTATTGCGGTTGGAGCGCATCGGCTCCTGCCCATCATTATACATCTGCCACCACTTCTTAATGATTTCCCCATAAGGAATCCCGAGATAATTGTCCTGAGCAGCAGAAGCAGCTGGAGCAGCAGTTGAAGCAGCAGAAGATGAAATTCTCGAATTTTTAAATTCCTGCCCCTTTAAAACCCCTTTAGAATCCTTCTTGAATTCTTCCTTCCAAGGCTCATAATGCTTGTTTGCCTTGTGCGCCCCTTCCGGCAGTTCCTCCTGTCCGTATCTTTCACGCTCTTCCAGAACCTTTCCTTCAGCTGCCACGGCAGCCTCATCATATTCATCCTTGAAGAGCCGTGGCGAAAGGAAGAGCAGATCTTCGTCATCCGATGTGGTAGTGAAATAAACCCGATTAATGTCGTGAGCCGAAGTATCCATTTCACACTTGAGCATCGTAGCAATCCTCACCTGATTCTCCAGAACCGTCTTGCCCTTTTCGCGCTCAAACACCGCATGTCCGCCTTGTCGTGCGCTACGTTCCAGCATCAGCAGTCCGTACTTGTCCGGTTCTTTCAGCAGCAGCTTGGCAGCCTTGGCGAAAGCCTCCGGCTCATCCATATCAAACCCGAAAGCACCGCTTGGCAGTTTCATTCCCTTCACCACGCCTTGCGGATAATGGCCGGAATAATTAAACTGCACCAGTCTTCTTTTCGCAGCATCGTTTCCGGCACGAGCCAGACGAAGATTCGCCTTCTGCTCATTGCTTCCACGCAGCTGCTTATACTCCTCTTCCGAGGTGATGGAGCGGGCAACCTTGTGCCCATTCTCCACCTTAATTAAATAACAACTCATCTATCTTATTACTTATCGTTTTAATTGATAATCCACTAAAGCATCAGCCCCTTCTGCTGACTCAACAGTCAGCGTTTGGGCGATGTTGAGTCCCTCATGGAAGAACACCTTCAGCGTGAGCTGAATAGCCCCATCCTTGGTCTTGCTCAACCGACCATGCGCCAGTTTCTTAATCAGTTCCGACTGGCTTTTCGGCTTTGAAACTGCTACGAAATCAAATGTTCCGTCTTGCATTTGCTGAGCCACGCCATGACGGCGGAACGCTTCTACAACACCCTGATTTACAGAATCAGGACTGAAGAGGAAATACTGCTTATCATCATAGTAAGCTATTCCACCGAGCTGCACATGCTGGCAGCCGTTATTATTCACCTGCTGGTTCTGAACATTGTTCTGAACCTTATTATTTTTCTTTGCATTCATAAAATCTTAAATTAAAATTGAAGATGAACGAAAGAAGTGTCGTAAGTTTCAGTTTGCGCAAATTATCCCGGGACAATTCTCACGCCACCTATTTCAATTCAAGATTAATTACTTGCCAAGTTTCTCAATGTCTGTAACGAGGATGTCTTGGTAAACCTGACCATTATACTCACGAGTCGTGAATCGGAGCGTAACCGCCACCAATGTTCCCGGAGCGAACTTACACTGGGCAATATTGCCGAGCATTGCAGCAGCATACTGGTTCTCATACTTGCCGCCCATCTCCTGGAGAACGATGTTGCATTTCATCATCTGTCCGTTCTCACTTTTCTGACTCTGTACAGCGAACGCCTCGCCCTGCTGCACCACTCTCATAAACATTCCGTTCATAATCTATAAACCGCAAGGTCTAACCTTCCTTTAAGGTTTTCTTTAATCCGCCCAACCTTGCTAAAGCTGGTGCAAAGATAGCAACACTTTCGATGCGGCGGAATAGTTGGTGAAAGAATGCCCCCTCATCTTTTCACCACTTTTTATTTCAGCTCTGCTTCAAGGATGTTTTTCATCACGATAAGCAGGCTGACGGCTCCGTCGCCCCCACAGGCCATTCGCCGTTCATATTCCTTATTAATAAGGTCGAAGAAAAGTTTCAGATAGAACCGCTCCGTAGCTTTCTTCATCTTCTTCCCGTCTCTGATATTCCTCAGCGTAGGATAGTTGATGCTGCTGTCGAGCCTTGCCAGTTTGCTGTGCGTATAGCCCAGCTTGATGACGGCTTCATAGGCAATGCCCAGAGCCGTAAGCTGATGTTTTTTTTCTGCCATGATTCCTGATCGGTTTGCGAGAGAAGCCGTGGATTCCCGATGGCCATCTTCAATCACGTTGTGAGGTTCCCCGCCTCCGCTCAGGTTAAACTAAAATAAAAACACTCGGAAATGAGAAACTGATTCCCAAATCCGAGCGCAAAGATAAGAATATTAGTCTGTAGATAAAAATACGCATAAAAAAATAAGGAGGCTATTTCTTATCAGCTGCTTATCTGCTGGTAATCAGACAGAAAGAGGGCGCTGACAGAACTATTCCATCAACGCCCTCATTATCTTTATCTGTAATAGCTGCTTTTATCCGATTGCAGATAATATGAATTGCTTTATTTTAGCATGCATTTCTTTGGTTAAAGTAGTATTACTGGATCCAAAATCGGCATGGTTTCCAATATAGGCTCTCACGTTCACTCCTACAGCATCGCTGATAGCCTGAATGCTTCCCTCTAACACAAACTTCCCGTCATAAGGTGTAGCACGCAATATGCCCAGAACATTTGCTACCAGTTTCAGATTAAATCCCCATTTATTGTTTCGAGGTTGTTCCTTTTTGAGCAAAAGGGAAATTTCTTGTTCAGCACAAATATTCCTCCAAATAGTATCGTAAACAGTCCAGTCTATGTTCAGAAAGCCTCTGATTCCCCGTGTGAGTTTCTCTATCTCTTCTACCCATCTCTCCACTTTTACCTTAGCTTCTTCGTCCATCAATTCCAAAGGAGATTTCACATTCAAATAGTCTGTTACGGGTAAAATAATCTTGTTTCCTTCGTTATCGTAGCGACGATGCTTGAATGCCTTGATCAACTTCTCAGTGAAAGATCTTATTTTCGGATTCATCAGAAGATGAGCCAAGACCGCACACACAGCTCGATTCGGATTTTGCACAGCAGCATCATCCTCATTACTGGATTCTGCATCACACATTTGAGTGAAGAGTACAGTAAGAATGATGACAGCGGTTTTTTCTGACTGATGCCGATTCTTTAGTTCGCCATAAAGAAATTCCACCTCATTATCACGATGTTCCTTGATTGCAGACAGCTTCTGGCGAATCATTTCCGTTTCACTCCATACTTCTACGGCATTTAGACCGTTCAGTTGTTGCTCAAGCAAACAGAGAATCCATGTCCAGGTTCTAAACAAATCATCGCCCCTATAACGGGCACGTAAGGAGGTAAGCCTCTCCTCCGAAAAACGTTCAAACTTTTCCATCCCCTAATCAGCTTAATGAGTAAATGTATCCGGCATATCCTTCATAAAACTCTTCACCTTATCCATAGCAGATTGTCCCATGCCAGGAATCGGCTGTGCTCCGATTACCAGATTATTAAACACCTCAGAATCGAGTTCACGCACCACGAATTGGTCTTTGCCGCATAATATAGCCTTTCCTTTTTCACCATTTGGAAGCATCTTTATCCATGCTCCCGCTCCTGATGCGCCTGCTATAAGTGCAGTCTGGCGCGAATTCTCCGGATCGATTTTTACCGCACCACCTTCGTTTGCACCGAATGTAAAGTCAAGATCACTATCCCAATCCTCACGAGCAGTTTTGAGATATTTATCCATCACTTTGGTCAGACGATCTAAATTGAGATGAGGGAAATGAAAAGTCACTTTACTGAAGCCATTAGGGTATTTTTTCAGCATATCCCAAAACACATTCGAACTGTAAACCGCAGATAGTTCAACCTTCAACAGTTTACTCTTCAGCAGTTTGCAGAAGGATGCTTCGAGAATATTAGCCACAGTTTTTGTATGGCTGAAAGCCGTAGATTTTCGCTCTATGGCGATGCGTTGGATTCCTGGGCGATTGTCGATGATGACCAGACAATTTCTATAATCAGCATATTTTTGAGACATCAGGTGTTCGTCGGTAATCGTTACGTTTGTAACATTTGCCACACGCATCACATAGACATTATCTTGTGGTTTCACTATTTGTTTGTGCCAGTATGGTTTCTTTCTGGCATTCTCAAACGGGAATGGTTTCTCGAAATCAGCCAGCAAAAGCTCTTCAAGCAATTGCTGGCGATTTTCAAATGATTCTTGCACATTTACTTTTACCCAGTCGGGGAACTCAAGTTGATATTCTTCGTTAGGTCTTATGATGCGTAAGAAATTGTAGTTGTAAATTGCAAATCCAGACATAGTCTTCAATGTATGTTTATTTGTTTATAAGTTTATTCAAGTTTAAATTTTATATTTATAGCCTGCTTTTTATAGCAGAATTGCCTTCAAAGGTACAAAATAATTGCGAAACATCTACATTTTATTATAAATATTAACACAAAAATGTAGAAAAAGACTTACCTAGGGATTTTACCTTTTATACAAGGAAATGAGTATAAAAGCTGATTATGTAAATAATGCTTACCGCCCCAAAACAGAGCAATATTAAAGGAAGAAACTATTCAAAGGATAATAACATAAAAAATACTTAGGATAGCTATGTTCGATATTTTTACTCTTCTATATAAAGAAGCAAAAGAACTGATATCAAAGTGGTTTTATAGATTTCCAAAGGGAAAAACGCAAAAATGCTCTTCCTCACATCAATTCATGCTCCAAAGAAAGGGCATTTATGGCTGAAATGAGAGCGAAGGGAAGGCGAAAAGTGGGGCAAAGAAGCAACGATATTGTAGGAAAGGACGCTGACATATGTAGTTTATTCCCATACATTTATATACAGACAAAAAAATAAATGTCTTATTATAAATCATTAATACAAAACAAATTACAAGTACAATACTAGCATAAAAGAGTATTAATTAAAGCCTCAGAATCCGGTCATTAATGCCCGGTCATTATCGGTCATTAAGGTTTTCGGGGGGCGAAAAAAGAGCTATAATATAATATTAAAATATTTAATATAT
>ULPC01042227.1_pt1 | contig 44013 bp, 43 predicted proteins | sample 1953181 | NCBI WGS metagenome assembly ULPC01 (sample SAMEA4835620, study PRJEB28245) | human gut metagenome | biome: gut microbiome; material: fecal sample | place: Denmark | collected 2008
GCAGATAAAATTAGTTTTTTTGTTCTTCTCATAATCATTCCTCCATGTTTTCCTTACAACTCTGTAAACCATTTTTGAAAACAGATTGCTGTGAGCTTGTAATCATTCTTACAAGATTCATCATAACATGGGGTTGTAAATACCAAATTGTATTTATGAAAAACTTGTGTAAAACTTAACTATGCAAAATCTATTCGAACGAAAAAAATACAATCAAATACTTTCTTCTATTATTCTTCCTTTAAATCACGATAATCATTTCGAGCAAAACGATGATAAGTAATGCCAAAGTCATCCTCTTCCAGACAATATACATAAGGGTCCACTCTGGAATCTGCAAAATAAAGAACCGTTCCCAAGCCGTCCTGTTCCTTATCTACGATATAGGTTGTGCCCTCCTTTTTTGCATACTCCTCGAAAAGATATAACATCTCTTCCATTTTTTGCCTTTTTAGTGCTTCTAAAAATAATTTTAAAAATTCTGGTTCCTCTACAAATTGCTCCACATACTGACAGCCATCTTTTCCTATTTCAATACATAATCTGTCACCTGCTGCCGTAGTAGTAATGTCCCCAAGAAATGCTGCCTTACTTTGCAAATACTCTGTTACAGCTTTTACAAGTTTATCTATCTCTATGATATCCTCGACTTCTAAAAATTCACATAATGATTTTTTCGGATAATATAAACGAATGTCCTGATCAAGACTTCCTATTTTTAATTGCCACTCTTTCATCGTATCTAGCACATGCTTCTCTAATGTAAGTTTGATTTGATTTGTCTCTTTCATTATAATCCTCCTGCCTTTTTTCTTCAGTTTACACTAACGGACTTTATAAGTAAAGCATACAACATAGTTCTTTGTTGTAGCATTTTCCCATCCTGTTATGTTTCAGAAGCAATATCATCTGACCTTATCATTTTCTTTTGAATAAGGTCAGATTTATAATACCAGTTTTATCTGACATTACAAATCTGTTTGAATCTGATTATTTACCAGTTTAAGGCTGTACTTTATGATGATAGGAAGGAATATTTAAAAGATATAGGAAAAAATAACAAAAGAAATGAGGAAAATCACATGGAAACAAAAACAACAACCAACGCAAAAATTACAACCAAAGAGTTAGTTATTACGGCTCTGTTTATTGCATTAACTTATGTCTTTACTGCATTTATTAATGTCAAATTACCAATTGCCGCAAATGGTGGATTGATTCATCTTGGTAATATTCCATTGTTCATAGGTGCTATTCTTTTTGGTAAAAGAACAGGTTGTCTTGCAGGTGGTATTGGAATGGGCTTATTCGACCTTTTATCTGGTTGGACTGCATGGGCTCCATTTACACTGATTATTGTTGGCCTTATGGGATATGTAGTAGGTGCAATTACAGAAAACCGTAAAAAATATGGCTGGTATATATTAGCACTTGTAGCTGCCTGTGCAATCAAAGTTGTTGGTTATTATATTGCAGAAATTATCTTATACGGAAACTTCTTAGCACCAGTAAGTTCTATTCCTGGAAACTTGCTTCAAATCGGAGTTGCCGCAGTTGTGACACTAATTATTATTGAACCTTTAAGAATTGCTGCTGAACGTATTTAACACGATCAAGCAAGACCCCCACTTCTATTGCACAGGGCAATAAATGGCGGGTGGGGACTTGCTTGTATCAGGAGGGGTACAAGCCCCTTCTGATATGCTGCACTAGCAGCGAATATCCGCTTAACAATGAAAAATGGAGGAATCATTATGTACGAAATCATGACACCTGGACCTACACAGGTCGCAGAAAATGTAAGACTGGCAAGAAGTGAAGCTTGTACAAACCCTGATTTGGACAAGGAATTTTATGACTTTTATCGTAATACATGCAAGCTTTTCAGCAAACTCGTAAAAACAGAAAATGAAACGTTAATCTTAGGTGGCGAAGGTATTCTAGGTCTAGAAGCTGCCTGTGCATCCCTTACAGAAGCGGGTGACCGTGTACTGGTTTTGGATAACGGTGTATTTGGAAAAGGATTCAAAGATTTTGTAACTATGTATGGTGGAACTCCTGTTTTGCATACAACAGACTATCACCTTCCAATCGATGTGGATGCGTTAGACCAATATTTGCAAAAGGATTCAAATTTCAAATATGCCACTGTAGTACACTGTGACACACCAAGTGGTATGTGCAACCCGATCAAAGAGATTTGCAACCTGCTAAAATCCTACGGTATTCTTACTGTTGTTGATTCTGTTTCTGCCATGTTTGGTGAGGAAATGGATGTAGATGCATTCCAGATTGATATTTTATTGGGTGGTTCACAGAAGGTTATTTCTGCACCTCCAGGACTTACACTTGTAACCATGAGTGAGGATGCAAAGGCAACAATGAAAAATCGCAAAACTCCAATTGCTTCTTTTTATGCTAACCTTCTTACTTTTGAAAACTACTATGAAAATCAATGGTTTCCATATACAATGCCAATCAGCGACATAAAAGGACTGGCACAGGCATTAAAAAATATTGAACAGGATACGGATATTGTAACCCGCCATCAAAACATTTCAAAACGTGTACGCTACGCTGTACAAAAATGTGGGTTAGAGCTTTATCAAAAAGATGGCTTTTGCGGAACCGTAACCGTAATTAAAGTACCAGGTCAGGTAACCGCATCCGCTATTTTAGAGAAAATGCGCTTAGAACATCAGATTATGATTGCTGGTTCTTTTGATGTAATGGAAGGCCAGGTTCTTCGTATTGGACATATGGGAGAAAATTGTCGGGAAGATAAAGTAAGACGTACATTACATGCCTTGCAACTTGTATTAACAGAATTAGGTGTAACACTTTTGGATGATTTAGAAAAATGTTTCATGGAAAAGCAGTGAATCTAACAGGCGTGTCCGTTTTGTGACACGCCTGTTTTATCATTACCACCCTAAATCCATGAGCCAAGTATTTAATCTTCTCTCTTTGTCTAATTCCTGCAATCCTTTCTCCTCTGGTGCCAGATATTCCCCTTTTATCGTTCCATCAACAATATATAGCACTCTTTTACATTTTGCTGCTACCTTAACATCATGTGTAACCATCATAATGGTGGTACCCTCTTGATTCAATCGAACCAATTCCTCCATAACTTCCGCAGAAGCCATTCGGTTTAAAGCCCCCGTTGGTTCATCCGCAAATAGCAATTTCGGATCGTTCATCATACTTCTGCATATACAAGCTCTTTGCAATTGTCCACCTGATACTTCATTAATGTCATTCTCCGCAACCTCTATAATAGACAGTTTCCGCATCAGTTCTTCTGCTCTTTGTATCTTTTCTTTTCTACTTTCGTTCCTCTTTTTGCTTTCTATAGCAGGCAAAACGATATTATCTAAGATTGTTAAATTTTTCATCATGTACATCTGCTGAAAAATGAATCCCATATCGTCTAATCTGACATTTGCCAGCTCATTTGCTGTTAATTTTGTTATATCTTTCCCGTCAAATACAACTGTCCCACTTGTAGGTACATCCATTCCCGATACGGCATATAGCAACGTAGATTTTCCAGAACCAGAGGGTCCCATGATTGCTACCATATCTCCTTCTTTTACTTGAAAGCATATATTTCTTAATACATTGTTCTGTCGTTTGTCTAATATATAAGTCTTACATAAATCCTTTACATCTAATATTACATTTTCCATTTTATTCTCTCCTATCTATTCAACATTCACAAGCTCTCTACTACTAATCTTCTTTGTAAAAAGTGCAGCAATTGATGCTGAGATACCTGTAATCAACAAAACAATTCCAGGATATAACACTACTAACGAAAAAGGATTAAAATAGTATTTCACATTTTCTGCTCCCATCATATGCCAGATTGGATTACACCACAACTTTGTGACTGGTACTGTCAAAAGAATTGCAGCTACTTCTGCTATTATCCCCACAAGCATAAATCGCTTGATCTGCCACTTAACAATGACACGATTTTTAAAACCAATGGATTTTAAGAATGCAATCTGCCCTGCTTCATCTGCTATAAATGTTCTTTCCATTAGTACCGTTACTAAAATGACTACAAGACAGGTAATGCACAAAAGAAGTTTACTTACGGCCTCCATTGTTCCTACCACCCCGATACAATCAGAGCAATATTGTTCCGCATTTAGCACATCCTCCACATCATACATCTTTTTTATCTTCTCTATTCTACTTGCAATCTCTTTTTTATTTGGATGATCCGCAAAATCAATTTGAAATGCCATCATTGCACTGGAATACTTCATAGACGTTGGTGCATCCTGATGAAGTCTTATCACCTTTCCCAATTGATTTAAGGTCTGAAAATATCCTACCACCATGCACTCTCTTTTTTCTGTTCCATAATCCATGGTTACCGTATCACCTATTTTTGCATGGATTTGCTTTGCAATCGTAGGCGTAATGGCGATTTCATCTGCATTTTGTGGAGCAGAACCTTCTATGTATTCATAGTCCGTCGTTTTCGTCTTTTTATTTTGTTGACATGTTATACCAGTAAACACCTTTCCATTTGATTCAAAATTATATTTATACCAAACTTCCATGCTGACTGTTCCTGCCATCCCATGCTCCTTTAAGTCACTCTCAATCCTTTTTATCTCCTGCGCTAAACCAGTATCTCCTCCCCGACCTATAAAATCCATTTTCATTAACTTTGCATCTGTTATATAAACATCTGATTCCTTTCCAAATGTTGTAATAAGATTTTTACTTTTCATAGTATCTGTCACAAGCACAACTCCAAGCACAAAAATTGAACATAGAAAAAAGGATGCGATGATTGTAGCAAATCTTTTAGGTGAACTGCATATGTCATTCATTGCCATATACATAGAAACATTCGTATGTGTTTTTCGTAAAGAACATCCTCTTTTTTTCTTATACCGTTCTCCCGTCTGTCCATTTCGGATTGCATCTACTGGGGTAGCCTTTTTTACTCGCCCTGTGCATAGATAGGTAAATGCAACCATCAATAAAATAACCGCAATCGCACCTATCACATTTAACAGACTTCCTTTATCATTTCCCAGTACCATTTTTTTCGAAACGGAACGAATCAACATATTCCCGAAAGGGAAACTAATCAGTAACCCTATACTTCCACCAACAACTGCCATAGCAAAATATTTGACTACATAAAGCCCCCTAATTTTCCTATCCTTAATACCAATTGCCTTCATCACACCAATTTCTCTAAATTCCTCATTAATGGAAAATGTTATGACGAATTTTAACAAAACAAAAGATACGATGATCAAACATACACTTAATACCAATACAACCATGGCAACAATCATTTCCATTACATAACAAAGTTTTATGGTCGAACGGGTTCCATCAAATAATAGATTGGAAGCCCCTGATAATTCAGCCGAAAGAGCATCTACCTGATCCGAATCAATATAAAAAATGTAACCACTCTTCTCCGCCAGGCTTTTATCCTGCGCAAATATTTGATAATCTTCCTCGTTTAACAATAATCTGATATTTCCCATCATCTCTGACCCCAGTAAGGCATCCTTTATCTCACCAGCGATACGGAATGCTTTCGATGTATTTCCCAATGTAACCTGCATATTATCTCCGATTTTCAAACCATTCTTTTTCAAAAATCCAGTCGTTACATAAATATCTCCTTTCTTTACTTTCGTAAGAATACTGTTGTCTGTCTGAAAATATCGAATTCCTTTATTATCAATAGACTGCATCATCACTGCATTATTCTTCATATCAATATGTTTCTTATGCAGTGTTAAGTTATCCTTAGACACCCAATATCCCTTCTCTACCCTATAACTTTTCACATTGGAGGATTGGTCTAATATTTTCCTCACACCCCCATCTCCCCCTTGGGTAATCACCATATAATCTCCAATTCCTGCTTTGTCCAAAAAATAATCGGTTCCATTCATAACCGTTATAACATTACTTAATCCACTGGATACAAAAGTTGCAGCAAGAATTGTAAATAACAGTAAAATAATATTCATTGTCTTTTTTCGTTTTACATCTCGTTTCAAAATATCTAAATACATAGGTTTCCTCCTTTATTTTTCTATGTACACTCAGGGTCTCTTTGTGCCTATTTTTGCAAAATGATTTTTTGTCAGACATGCACAAATTTGTGTGCAGCTGGCGGAAAATCAGCCACAAAGGTAGGTACAAGGGAGATGCCGAGAGTACCTTTGTATCTCCACTATACCTTGGAAATTATTAAATAATCCTTAAACCGATTTTATTTTTTCCCCTATAACGAAAAAATGTAGTATGTTTGTTATCATACTACATTTTTCGCAACACAATCGTTATCAAAAACCTATTTTCTATTATCCGAGCAAATATTTCTCCATCCATCTTATGTAATATTTCTTTGCAGATGTAAAGACCTAGACCACTCCCTTTTACTTTTTTGCTATTACTACCTCGATAGAAGGAATCAAATACATGCATGATTTCGTCTTCTTTCAAACTACATGTTGTATTTTCCACTGTAATCAATTTACAGTTTTCTTCCTCCTGAAAGGAAATATGAATCTCCTTTCCATCCCCATATTTTATCGCATTTTCCATCACATTTTGCATGACTTCTACTGCTCGATTTACATCTCCATAAAGCAGACAGTCCTGGATTTTATCTACCAAAAACACAGTATGTAATTGTTCCGTTTTTTCCTTATAATACTTTGTTATGCTCCCTACTAGCGCAGATAAATAAAACTCCTGATTGCTAACTTTCAAATTTAAAAATTCTTCTCTGGATGCATCTGCTATTTCATTTATATATTTCTTAATCTCCTCCGCATTTTTTTCAATGCCCAAAACAGCCTCCTGTTTTTTCTCCTCACTGTCATACAAATTCTGCGAAAGTGCCTTCGCATATAAATCAATAGCAGACAATGGAGTTTTTATGTCATGGGATAAGGACAACAATAACGTCTTTTTCTCTTTTACAAGCTCCAGTTCCCTTATTTTATCCTGCTCTAATTTTTCCCTGAGCATATCCAATCCCCAAAGAAATTGTCCAAAAAATTTACTTTTTTCCGCCTTTAATGGCACTGATAAATTTCCTTTTGCCAATTCAGAAACTAGATGATTCATGGTATGAAAGGGCTGTATGATTTTTCTTCCAATCATCCAAAGCATACAAATGCTCCCTAAAAAAATAATACCAGAAATCCAAGCATTCATCCGTATTCCTTTTGCACTATTTTTCACCTGATATTCAAATCGATATAGTCCTCCATTTATCTCCTCTACTGTATAGGCATTGCTGCAACGCTGTTGAGGATCAAATTTTGATATTGCCAAAATAGTTTTGTACTGCCCCAAATCTATTTCTTCTACGTTTTTCCCCGCTTTCATTTCTTTCACGGCTCTTTGTATATCTACCCGATAACTTTTCTCCTGATTTTCTTTCCATGCTTTTCGAAGCATTCCATTACATCCAATCATCAGAATAATCTCCACCAAAAGAAAAACGGTAACAAACTTTCTATAATTATTCAAACCGATATCCTACTCCCCATTCTGTAATAATGTGCTTTGGATGCTTTGAATCCAGCTCTATCTTTTGTCGTAGCCATTTGATATGAACCGTCAATGTTTGCAACTCTGATTCGCTATCACTTCCCCATACAGAATTAAAAAGATATTCTTTCTTCAATGTAACTCCTTTATTTTCAATCAATAACTTTAATAATTCAAATTCTTTTATTGTAATAGCGACTTCTTTTTCGTCCACATACAGACGATGCTTTACTATATTTAACTTTATATTTCCTTCCGTAATCTCATCCACCGCATACTTTCGCTTAAAAACACCTTTGATTTTGGCAAGTAATATATCAATATCATAGGGTTTTTCTATGTAATCATCCGCCCCCAAATTTAGCCCCTTCAGCTTATCTTCTTTCGCTGTCTTTGCACTAGCAATCAAGATATGCGCATTGGAACTTTCTCTTATTTTGCTACAAACCGAAAAACCATCCATGCCCGGAAGCATAAGATCCAAAATAATCAGTTTCGCACCATACCGTTCAAACAACTCCAGTGCCTTTTCCCCATTTTCAGCAATGCTGACTACATAATGTTCCTTGCGAAGAAAATCACTTAAAAGAGTGCCTATTTCCTTGTTATCCTCAACAATTATAATATCTAACATACTTTTTTACCTATAAACTTTCCATTTTGCCTAAAATAGGGCTCATCCTTGTCTGGTATATTTATACTATTAATCTCCTTGTAAAATAAAGTGGATGACTCCCCCTCTCATAGTAACCAAAAAACGAGAGACTTCACAATCTCTCGTCGAGTTTCCTTCATCACTCGGTCAGTCTTTATTTTACCGTCCTATCAGAACCGTCACAGGACACATCCTTGATGAAGAAGAAAAATCCTATTCCTACCTATATTATATGGAAATATAATAAAAAAATCAATAATTATCCTAAACTAATTCTGTTTTCTCTATAATTTAGCAAAATCAACACCGTTTCTCATTTTGTCTTCAAATCCTAATTGCGTAACATTCTTCCCTATCATCTACACAAATCTTCTACCAAAGTATTCACTATTATAATCCATATTTTAACGTAAAATTGACCCTCCCAAAGTTAAATTTTAACTTTGAGAAGGCCAATTCTTCATAAAATAAACATATACTTTTTTAAATACTTAATTTATACATCACTACAAACGCTGTGTGGATAGATTCTAACAAAACTTAAACTCCATATAAGCACGAAATACTACAGAATACAAGTAATGCTCCAAAGTACATAAAAACAACCTATCTCTTATATCGGGCTTCAATTCTTACATACGCAATCATCATTGCAATCAATAAAATCACCACACCCAAAATTATAACAAGAAAAATAGGCGAATTTTGTTCGAAAAACAGAAAAGGAATCCCCATAAGTTTCCATATCACGGTCACAATAAACCATAAGATAGTCACTGCATTATTATAACGCTTAACATCTTCAACAATGGATGGCTTTACAAAAGTAAAAAACCTACCGCATCACTTGCCTTACGAGAACTAATACCTACTCCTAAGAAAATGATAGCGACTATACTCCAAAGAATAAATGCAATCATGGTAATCAACATCTTTATTCTATTCCCCTTACTTTTCCCAATTTAATCATCAACACCAAAAATATTCACATTTTTGCAAATGGAGTTTGACCAAATAAATTCACATACTTAAAATTAGATACTACCATCATTCATTTACTTCTTCTATCAATCTTAAAATATCATTTTCAGACCATAGTTTATTGGGGAATATCGAAATATCCTCTTTATGCTTTCGTATAATTCTTATAGGCTCAATTGAATTATCATAGACGTGAAGAATATCACAAATATCTAAAAGATATTTTATGTTTTCCAAAGACTTATAGTATCTTTTAATTATTTTATCTTTATCTACATCATGTCCACCGGATGCTACGCGTGCCCTGACTCGTGCTAGATTAATATTAGGATTAACAGTAAGCACAAATATACATTTAATAAAGTATCCTTCTTTTTTGGCTTTTTTCAATATTTCTAATTTATAGTTAGACGATAACACAGTTTCAAATGTAAAATCCTCTTTTAACTCAATTGACTTATATCGTCTCCTATCCACTAATAATGCCGCATCTTCATTACTCATCCCTGTTGCCATCACAATATCATCGGCATTTGTGTATACTCCCACCTTTTCAAAATACTGGGTAATTGTACTTTTCCCCGAACCATTTGGTCCTGCAAGAACCAAAACCATTGGCTTTCTATTCGACATTTTTCTCCTCTCCATTTGCATATTTCACATAAGCGTTATGAGTTTTTGTATCATATTTTGCTACCGGTTTTTTACAAAATTCAGCCTTTGCTACTGCTGCTCTAACCGCCTCTATAGCTCTCTTATCCATTTCTTTATCCGAACAAGAAATATATTGACCTTGATCGGCAGAAGAAATCACTTTTACTGAATATTTTTGCAACTTCTTTACTGTAACGCTCATACAATCATCCTCCTATCATATTTCTAGCTACTTTAGTATTATTATATACCATATAATAATTAATTCCAACCTAAGTGCCTATTTTCAAGCAATTCTACCCCCGATAATTCATCTATAAAAAAACTTTTTTCCTATATATCAACCAACTTTCCTCATTCAGGATTTAGGAAACAACTCGCACTTTGTAAGATTTTTTAGAAAAAAAATCCCGCAAACAAAACGTTTGCGGGATTTTCTTTATATTCTTTAATTTTATAAATTCGCTTTTTATTATCTCTTTGAGAACTGTGGTGCACGACGAGCTGCCTTTAAACCATACTTCTTTCTTTCCTTCATACGAGGGTCACGAGTTAAGAAGCCTGCTTTCTTAAGTGCTGGTCTGTAATCACCATCAACTGTTAATAATGCACGAGAAATACCATGTCTGATTGCTCCAGCCTGACCTGTGAAACCACCACCACGAACGTTTACTAATACGTCATATTTATCAGCTGTTTCTGTTAATACAAGTGGTTGACGAACGATAAGCTTTAATGTCTCAAGACCGAAATACTCATCCATATCCTTCTTATTGATTGTAACCTTACCTGTACCTGGTACTAAATATACTCTAGCGATACTCTTTTTTCTTCTACCTGTTCCGTAAAATTTTGAACTAGCCAATGTTACTTCCTCCTTTCAAATCCGTTTATTAATATCTCTTAGCGATTTCTAAAACTTCTGGTTTCTGAGCTGCATGGTCATGTTCTGGTCCAGCATAAACATGTAATTTTGTCAACATGCTTCTTCCTAATGGTCCCTTTGGTAACATACCCTTTACAGCAAGAGTAATAACATTCTCAGGTTTCTTTTCTAACATCTCTTTTAATGTAGTTTCTTTCATTCCACCTACATAATCTGAATGATGATAGTAAATCTTCTGATCTAATTTCTTACCACTTACCTTAATCTTATCAGCGTTTACTACGATAACGTAATCGCCTGTATCAATATGAGGTGTATATGTTGGCTTATTCTTACCTCTTAACACCTTTGCAATTTCTGAAGCTAAACGTCCTAATGTTTGATCTGCAGCATCTACTACATACCATTTTCTTTCAACCGATGCTGTACTAGCCATATAACTTTTCATTGGTTTTCCTCCTTGTAATATATCCAAATGAAATATCTATTCATTTAACACTATCTGCAACATAGTCTCTCATGCTATTACCGGGGCTTTGGCTTAAGCATTCTTAGACGTATCACATTTTCCTATTATACCGCTTAAAAGAATACTTGTCAATAAATTTTTGAATAAAAATCAGGGAACACCTCTCTCTTCTCCTTACAAAACATTATGGCAATCATTCCACTTCACATTAACGCAAATCTCGCCATTTCACCCACATAAAACGAGAAAATTATTCACAACACGCAAATCCTTTACTTTGTTTGTATTTTTTGTAATTTTTTATTATAATTTCCTTATATATAAGTATTCATAATTAAGATGTCGAAAGTCTTTGTTTTCTGTAAATTTTTTACAGATATTTCTTAGCTATATTTGCACCAGCTTGGTGCGAACTTTCTTTTGATGTTTTAATTATAATAGAATAGAAGATATTCGGGGGGATTTTTTTATGAGGGAGCGACTTAAAGCAATTATATTTAAAATTGAAAAAATATATTTTCTCAATGTGGTTCGGCATGGTTTGGTCATGTTGATTCCTTTAATTTTAATTGGTGGTACTGCAAGTGCATTATTGAACCTTCCAATTCCACAGTACCAAGCCTTTATCACTTCTGCACATTTTCGTTGGATACATACTTTATTGTCTGTTTCCTATGCAGGAACTTTTGGATTATTTTCCATGGCACTTGTCATTACGACCAGTCTTAGTTTTGCTATGGAAAAGAATGAAACACCTGATAAAATTGCAAATTATATTATTATTGCATTGCTATCCTATGGTGTACAGCTTAACATGATTTCATCTGATTTTAAAACTACGGATTTAGGAGTAACTGGCTGTTTTACTGCCCTGTTTGTTTCTATTCTTTCCTGCTATATGTATGATTTTCTAAAAAGGAAACCCATATTTCAATTTACCAATCAAACTTCTGCAATGGAAGGAATTTGCACAAATGCAATCCAAGGAATTGTCCCCGGTGGCATCATCGTTTTCTTCTTTGCCGCCTGCACCTTACTTTTACACCACTTTTTCGGTGTTAGTAATATTAATCAATTGGTTTCCAATCTGCTATGCAACTTTTTTGATGATTTGAACCAACCTTTTATTGCAGGTCTGCTTTATACAATTTCCTTACACGTTTTTTGGATTTTTGGTTTTCATGGCAGTCATATCATGGAATCTGTTGCACTGAACAATTTTCAAGTCGGTGATTCAGGGGCTATTTTCAGTAAAAGCTTCTTTGATACCTTCATTGTAATGGGAGGCTGCGGTACTACAATTTGTGTATTACTTGCTCTACTTTTATTTTTCCGAAAAGATCGTCTGGGAACGATTGCAAAATTTGCACTCCCTACTGTTCTTTTTAATGTAAATGAAATGTTAAACTTTGGTCTTCCTATTGTGCTAAATCCAATTTTAGCTATTCCATTTTTAGTAACACCAGTTTTATGCTATTGTATTTCTTATGGTGCTGCTGTTATTGGCTTTCTTCCGAGAGTTACACACGAGGTTACTTGGACTACCCCCGTATTAATCAGCGGTTATTCTGCTACTGGTTCTATTAATGGAACAATCGTACAGCTTGCCTGTATTATTCTTGGTATTTTTATTTATTTACCATTTTTACATTATCATAAAAGATTTCAGGAAATCTGTGCAAAAGAACAATTACAAGAAATTATTAAGATTTTACAGCAAATGGAGGAGGATAATGAACAGCCCGATTTTCTAAGCCGTTCTGACCGTCTTGGGGTAACCTCACGTATGCTGCTTCAGGATTTAAAGCTTGCAATTAAGCAAAAAGGTTTATTTCTCTTATACCAACCGCAAGTCAATGAGAAAAATATTTGCCTTGGTGCAGAAGCCTTGCTTCGTTGGAAGCATCCCGTATATGGGTTTATATATCCGCCATTTATCATTTATTTGGCAAAGTCTGGTGGCATATTGCCAGAACTAGAAACCTTACTTTTTGACATGGCTGGAAATGCTATTCAGCAGATACAAAATTGCTATGAAAAGGATTTTAAGATTTCTGTAAATATTACTGCAAAATCTCTACTTTGGGATATTGAAACTTGTATCCACGACTGTTTAGAGAAATACCATATTCCTGCCAACAGACTATGGTTAGAAATCACAGAACAGGATGTGCTTTCCAATTCCAATCAAGTCATTGATAAATTAAACCGTCTCAAATCTTTAGGACATACCTTGTTAATTGATGACTTTGGAATGGGACATACCTCTCTCATCTATTTGCAGTCAAATTATTTTAATGTAGTAAAATTGGATGGTTCGCTAGTGAAAAAAATGTTAAGCTCCGATACCAATCAAAAAATTATTTCTTCTATTGTAAAACTTGGAAAAGAACTCGACATAGACGTTATTGCAGAATATGTAGAAAATAAAGCACAGCAGACAAAACTTTTAGAATTGGGTTGCAGACATTATCAAGGCTATTTATATGAAAAACCAATTCCACTAAAGGAATTTATTACTTTCATCAACAAAAATCAAATATAAATTTCGTACAACACTTTACCAAAAAGGAGCCTTTCCAATGCTTGTCACACGGCATTAGAAAAGCTCCTTTTTTTCTCATTTTTTATTCTTCATAATCATCTAAAAAATTATATCGTTCTTCTCCTCGATGATATCCAATCAGAGTATTTAGATTCACATCATGTACGCTCCGAAAAATATTTCTGTCAATCACATCACTGGTTGCTCGTAATTGTTTTATCAATTGCTTCATTTCCTGACGTTTTGATTCGCCAATACCATCTCCACTGTCAGAAATCTGTTCTGTAAAACGACAGGCGCATTGCAAGAATTCCAATTGATTATACACCTTCCAGTTTATAATATCTGCTTCTTTAATAAGATACATCGGACGTATCAATTCCATTCCCTGAAAATTTGTACTGTGCAGTTTCGGCATCATAGTCTGTATCTGTCCACCATACATCATTCCCATAAGAATTGTCTCAATAACATCATCAAAATGATGTCCCAGTGCAATTTTATTACAGCCGAGCTTCTGCGCATTTTTATATAAATGCCCTCTTCGCATACGTGCGCAAAGGTAACAAGGATTTCCCTCTACAATCCCATGTACGATATCAAAAATATCCGTTTTAAATATATCTAACGGCACCCCTAACATTTCTGCATTATCGAGCATTTTCTGTCTATTCTTTTCACTATATCCTGGGTCCATAGCCAAAAATTTTAATTCAAAATCCATTTTTCCATGCCGCTTTACTTCCTGCATCAATTTTGCTAAAAGCATGGAATCCTTTCCACCAGAAATACATACCGCAATTTTGTCACCGTCTTTTATCAATTGATACTCCTGAATACCACGAATAAACGGTCTCCAAATGGACTTTCTATAACGTTTTATAATACTTCTTTCTACTTCCTTACAACGTTCTACATTCATCTGTTTCTTCCTTTTTTATTTTTGTGTCAACAAATTTTATTTCTTTCCACATTTACTTCTATCCATGGAAACCCAAAACTCTACACCTGGTGTTTTATTTTCACACCCATATTTAAACCCATGCAAATCCAACATATATTTTACAATGGTAAGTCCTAATCCTGTACTTCGGATACGGCTTTTATCCTCTATTTGTACCTTCTGGTATCCATCCCAGATATGTTTTCGTAAAGCTTCTGGAATCTCTGGTCCATTGTTATAGAAGGATAAATATATCTTTTCTTTTTCCTCCTGTATGTTTATCCTAACTATACCATGCTCTGGTGCGTGTTTTATCGCATTTCCAAGCAAATTGGAAATCACTTTATGCATGCAGGCTAAGTCTCCATTGATAAAACATCCTTTCAAGCCTTCCAGCTCTAATGTAATATCCTTTTCATTATAAAAAGATTCATACTGTTTTGCAATGGCTTGTACAAATTCTACTAACTGAATTTCTTCCCGATCTAACTCATACCCTTCTGTCTCCATTCTTGACAACTCCAGCATATCCAAAACGAGCTGATTCATCTCTGCTGTCTCTTGTGTAATCGTTTCTAAATATTCCTGCTGCCGTTGTTTATCCTCCTGATAACGAAGTCCCTCACAATACCCCTGTATAATACTGATTGGTGTTTTCAATTCATGTGCAATCGCTCTCGTCAACATCTTTTGATTCCAGTTCCAATTTTCCTGCTTTGCAAAAATCAGATGCATAACTACATAAACAATACTTGCTGTCAAAATATAGAATAAAATCAATACAAGATAAATAAACCATAACTGTTGTACTGCTTTTTTTAATGGTTTTCCAGAAAAATAATACTTTACTGCCGTAGTTTTTCCTGTCTTAACCGTTCCTGCAAATGTCACCTGAAAGAAATTATGATTCTTCCCCTTTTTTTGATCAGATACCACTGCCTGCTGATCTGTAAAATATGCTTCCGACGAAATGGTAACATTGGTAGGACTTTTCTTTGTTCCACTCTTTGTCGGTTTCAGCGTCTTTTCATATAACTGCACATAGTCCTCTATTCCCTGATCATTTAAAACTTTATTTTTCTCTTTGCTCTCCCACTTTTTTCCTTTTGCATTCGCTGTCGGTGCTATTACCTGAATCTGTTCAGGTATCAAAAACAGCCCATCCACCGTTCCATTTGCTATAACTACAGCATCTTCATTTTCTTCATAGATTTCTCTTATTTCAGTAATTTCCTGTTTCGTTAAATACGAATCTAACAATAACATTTCCTGTTGTGTTTCTTCATAAATGGTATCTCCATCTTCATCCTGAAAACTGTCATAATAATGAAAAAATACGGTACTTCCTCTTTTTAAAACTGTTTTTTGTTCTTCCTTGCATTCATAATATAACCCGATATCATTTTGTTCCACAGTATCATAAAGCTGCGACAGTTCTAACGCAGCTAAATATGTACTTTCTTCTTCTGTCAAATAAGACGAAGCAATCGTATCCAGCTTTTTTTTACTGCTCTTTTCCAATTTCGTTAGACGAGACTGCATATCCTTTTGAATGGCTTTTTCATTCAGTGCCGTTACTCCGATAACGCTCAACGAAAAACATAGGCTTAATATCACTCCAATCAGTGCATATAAGCGTCCTTTATATGGTATCCCATTTTTCATATGGTCCTACTCCTTCCATATATATCCTGCCTTATAAATCGTTTGAAGTGGTTCTGCCGCATCTCCAATCATTTTTCTAAGTTTCTTTATATGCGTATCTACAGTTCGATCATATCCATAATATTCTTCTCCCCACACACGGTCTAAGATTTGATCTCTACTAATAATCTGCCCCTTATTTTCCAAAAAAAGCTTTAAAATTTCATATTCCTTTTTTGCCAGTTTGCACTCCTTATTGTTCAAGATCACTACCTGTTTCTTGGTATCTAACAATAGATTTTTACTATTTAAAATGCCTTCTCTTTCCCTCTCGCTCTGTTTTTCATATCTCTTTCTAATGGCTTCTGCTTTTGCATATAATACTTCAAGAGAAAATGGCTTTGTCACAAAATCGTCCGCCCCACTGGCATACCCTTTTAATTTTGTTTCCTCGTCATACAAAGCAGTAAGAAATAAGATTGGTACATCTGTCTGTGTACGCACTTTTTTACAGACTTCTATTCCATCCATACCAGGCATCATAATGTCCAAAAAAATCATATCAAATTCCTGTTGCTGCAATATTTTGGTGGCATCAATTCCATTTTCCGCCTCACTTACTTCATACCCTTTCATTTTAAAGAAATCACTCATTAAAACTCGTAACTTTTTTTCATCTTCCACGATTAACAATCGTACCATACTTTTTCACCAATCTCTTTCTTCTTTCCGTCTAGTTCCTACCAAAACTACGTTCTTCACCTATGGCTATGAACACTTACAATACACAATTGTACTATATGGTCCATACACTTTATTTCCACAGGAATCTATTTTATAGGAACGCACCTTTATATAATACTTTTTACCCTTTAATCTTGATAAATCTTTTGGATTCCTTTTACTTCTCACTATACTTTTTTTGGCAAAAGAAGGCGTCGTAGAATATATGTATTCATAACCATTCACTCCATTTTGCACTTTAACCTTTACACGAATCCTGTTATTTTTTATTAACTCTGCTGATACAATTTTCGACTTTTTTACAGAAACCTTCTTCCAGCGAGCATAAAATGTTATTGTCTTTTGTCCATTTGCTTTTACAGATGTAACTCTCGTTTTAAAATCTGGTCTTGTATACCATCCTACAAAATAGTACCCCTTTTTAGTAGCTCCATACAGTTTACTTTGCTTTCCTTTTTTAAGATAATAAGGATTCTTTTTGCTATTTACTCCGCCATTTAATACATAATTTATATGTGTTTTTTGTACTATATTATCAGGAATTGTTGGAGTAACCTCTGGTATTCTACTGGCTGCTGGTGTGCTGGTTGTTTCAGGCTGTGTTGGTTCAGGATATGCAGTCGGTGTCGGTAAAGCGGTCGCTGTCGGCGTCGCATTTGGAGTAATTGTTACCTCTGGAGTCGCTGTCAACTCTACTGTAGCTGTTACTTCTGGGATTGCTGTCAACTCCGCTGTAGCTCTTACCTCTGGGGTTGCCGTCAACTCTGCTGTAGCGGTTACCTTTGGGGTCGCTGTTACTTCCAATGTAGCTGTTATCTCTGAAGTAGACGTTGTTTCTGGAATAACAGTTTCATTCGAATCATTTACACTCTTGGCACTTACATAGCCTTCCTCTCCGTTATAACTGATACAACTACACAAAAGTAGGATACACAATACCCAGCTTACAATACTTTTCTTTCTTTTTTTTCTCATCTTAGTCAATGTTCCTCTCCCCTTAAAATATAGAGAACGGTTTTTAGCAACATTACACTTCTTTCTATTCCACAACAACCTAACAAATATTTTTGTAGTATTTATGTACTCATTGCGTTTCCATTCTACAAATATTATAATAAACCTAAACCAATTTCTCAACAAATATACTTATACGATATTAACAGGCAACGAAACAAAGGAGGAATACCCTTATGAAAGATAAATTACACACTCCTGAAGCTGATATGTTATTTCAGGCAATCAGCACGCTACAAACGACAGAGGAATGCTATCGTTTTTTTGAAGATATTTGTACGATTAATGAAATGCAATCTTTTGTGCAACGTTTCCAAGTAGCAAAAATGTTACGTGAAAATAAAGTATATACAGAAATCACAAAAGAAACAGGTGCCTCCACAGCAACTATAAGTCGGGTAAAACGAACACTGGATTATGGTGCCGATGGTTATGATTTAGTCTTAAACCGCCTAAAAAAGAAGGATAAGAACGAAAATTAAGCTTCGTTCTTATCCTTCTTTTTATCTGCCTTCTGTGTCGTACCAAAACGTGGCATAATATGCTGGTCTATCATTTTTTCTATCATTTTCTTTTTGATATATACATCAAACGAAAGAATACATATAAAGGTAAAACATACTAGAAATTCTTTATCTTCTTCTTTTTCTACCTTTCCATCAAATGCGTTCTCCGCTTTTTTAAACTTACGAACCACATCTTTTGCCAATACGTCTACCTGTTCTTTTTCATAGGTAAACACTTCTTCATAAATTGCTTCTAAATTTATCTGTCCATCCTTGTATTCCCCATTTTCCGCAAACAATTCAGAAAGTGGTGTAAATATACTTCGAATATCATTTATGGATAAAATATTTTTAAAGTAATAAATAAAAATCAAAAGAAGCATATGCTCCTTGGAATATTTCTTTTTCTTTGGAGGCGGTAACAAATGATTTTTGGTATAGTTATTAATCATTGTTTTCGTAAGAATCTTATCATCCTCATAACGCTTTTCCTGAGACAAGTGCTCATCCATAAAGGTAGTGACCTGATCCATATATAAATCTATATTCGGGATTTCATCTGGTTGTATAAAATCCAACCTTTGTAAACTATCTATAATTTGACGAACGTATTCCGCATTTGTCTTACTCATATCATTATCACCTCTAGTCTATATTATATAGTATTAAAAACCTCATTACAAGTTCTAAAATAACGATTCATTGCATTCTTTTTAAAAAAATGGTACACTGAAAAAAGAAAAAACGAAAGGAGTCACGCCAAATGAAACGATCCGATTATATTGATTGGGATGCCTATTTCATGGGAATTGCCATGCTTTCTGCCAAACGCAGTAAAGATCCCAGCACATGTGTAGGTGCTTGCATTGTTGGACAGGATAATCGCATCTTATCTTTAGGCTACAATGGAATGCCTCAGGGCTGCTCGGATGATGAATATCCTTGGGAACGAGACGGGGAAGAACTTGATACAAAATATCTTTATGTCTGCCATGCTGAATTAAATGCTATTTTAAATTATACAGGGTCACATATAAAAGGGGCGAAAATATACACAACACTATTTCCTTGTAATGAGTGTACAAAAGCCCTCATTCAGTCTGGCATTAAAGAAGTGATTTACATTTCTGACAAATACGCTACCACAGCCAGCGTAATTGCCGCAAAAAAAATGATGAATAGTGCAGGCATCTTATACCGTCCTTACACTTCCATCAATAAAGATATTACACTACATTTATAAAAAACAAACAGGAAACGGGTGAAAATACATTCTGCACATTTCACCCGTTTCCTATTTCCATTTCATTTATACTCATCCTGTATTTATGCCTTTTTTGATATATACACAAATACATCATTTTTAAATTTTTTCCATGCATCTCCATGCTCTACATAATACTTTGGACACATCTTTCCTGTCACATCATAATGTCGGATAATCGCATCCTTCTTTAAATTATATTTTCCACATAACCAAGACACAAGCTGAATTAAAGAATCATATGTTTTTTTTGTAAACTTTCCATCTTTATTTGGATGGCAACATTCAATTGATATGGTATCTTTATTTCTATCATTTGACGCATACGCAATTTCATCCAATGGCACGCACTGTACAATTTCTCCATCGATTCCCACTACAAAATGACTACTTGCATATGTCGTTTTCTTTTTTCTTAAATTCTCAAAGTAGTTTCGATTTTCCTCTGCTGTACTGCCTGGATTTGCGGTGTAATGTATAACAATACCTTTTACACTATTTAAAGCTTTCCCTGGTCTTGAATATTTATTTGGAGTAAGAAACATTTGCTTTATCTCCGGTTTCCCCACTTTTTCTGTTGCAGCTACTTTCTGTGTTTTGGTCTGTGCATCCATATATTTAATCAATCCACTGATTGCCAGCAACACAGCAGCAGATACAAACACAATTAAAATAAGATGTCCCAATACTTTTTCCGTATTGCTTTCCGTATTTTTTGGTGCTTTCTTTTGTTCATCCATTCTCCATACCCCTAAAATTGAAAAAGGGTATTGCTATTTAAGCAACACCCTTTTGTTTTATTGATCAATACTATAGTTTGGTGCTTCTTTTGTAATATGAATGTCATGTGGATGACTTTCTTTTAAGGATGCAGAAGAAATCTTTACAAATCTTCCATTTTCCTTTAATGATTCGATGTTTGGAGTTCCACAATAACCCATACCTGAACGAATACCTCCGATTAACTGGAATACAGTATCTTCTACTGTTCCCTTATAAGCTACACGTCCTTCCACACCTTCTGGAACTAATTTCTTTGCATTTTCCTGGAAGTAACGATCCTTACTGCCATTCTCCATTGCTGCAATGGAACCCATACCACGATATACTTTATATTTTCTACCCTGGAATAATTCAAATGTTCCTGGACTCTCATCGCATCCAGCAAACATACTACCCATCATACAAACATTGGCTCCTGCTGCAATTGCCTTTGTCATATCTCCAGAATACTTGATACCACCATCTGCAATAATTGGTACACCATATTCTTTTGCTACTTTGTAGCAGTCCATAATTGCTGAAACCTGTGGTACACCAATACCAGCAACCACACGAGTTGTACAAATAGAACCTGGTCCAATACCAACCTTAACTGCACTTGCTCCTGCTTCAATCAAATCTTTAACAGCTGCTCCAGTTGCAACATTTCCTGCAATAATCTGTAAATCAGGATAATTTTCACGAATCATCTTTACGCAACGAATAACATTTGCAGAATGTCCATGTGCACTATCTAAAACAATTGCATCTACTTTAGCCTCAACCAATGCTTTTACACGGTCTAATACATTTGCTGTGATACCAACCGCTGCTGCACATAATAATCTTCCCTGTGCATCTTTAGCTGCCAATGGGTACTTAATCTGTTTTTCAATATCCTTAATTGTAATAAGACCTTTTAAGTTTCCTTCACTGTCAACGATTGGAAGTTTTTCTTTTCTGGCTTTTGCTAAAATTTCTTTTGCCTCATCCAAAGTAATGCCTTCCTGTGCAGTAATTAAATTTTCTGTTGTCATAGAATCTTTAATTTTCTTTGTAAAGTCTGTTTCAAATTTAAGGTCACGATTTGTAATAATACCAACCAGTTTCTTACCTTCTGTAATAGGTACACCGGAAATACGATACTTAGCCATTAAATTGTTTGCATCTTCTAAAGTATGTTCTGGTGTTAAATAAAATGGGTCAGTGATAACTCCGTTTTCTGAACGCTTTACGCGGTCAACTTCTTCTGCCTGTGCTTCAATGGACATATTCTTATGAATTACTCCGATACCACCCTGTCTCGCCATAGCGATTGCCATACGATGCTCGGTAACCGTATCCATTCCTGCACTCATCATTGGAATATTCAACTTGATTGTCTTTGTAAGGTTTGTAGACAAATCAATCTGATTTGGTATTACTTCTGAATAAGCAGGTACCAATAAGACATCATCAAATGTGATTCCTTCACCGATAATTGTTCCCATTTTAAATTCCTCACTTTCTTTTGTTGTAATAGTTGATATATAAAGATTTACATTGATAACTGTCAAAAGATACCAGTAGATTTACTTTTTAACTTAGAATTGTCACAGAACAATGCTTCGTATAAAAGTCTGTAGCCTTTGAACAGTTAAATAAACGGAAAAATAAGAAACCTGTTAAAACAGGTTTCTTATTTATTTGATTTTTTCAAGTATAACGAAAATTTTTGTTTTTGTCAACTATTTTGTAACGCCATTTTTCTGTATCATTCTGGTTCCAAGCTTAATTTTCAGACAATCCAGCATTTTTTCAGATGGCTCTAACAAAATACGCACTTTCTTTCCTTGCAATACTGTTACCATAGCATAGACTGGATTACGCTTCTTCATAGATGCAAAATCACGCTTTGGTAAGTCTTTATATGCATGTAATTCCCCTGCTTCCACAGGTGCAAATAATTCTATATTATCTGTTTCGATCTTTGCCATATTTTTACGCTTACTCTTATTGATAATCTTTGCTACAATCATCACGTCATCGCAATATAAATACTCGTATTCAATCTTTCCTCTTCTATAGAAATATGTATTTAATGCCACAACCACAGCAAGAAATGGTATACTACACATTAAAATTGCTATTGTCGAATTGGCAATTGACTGTCTACATGCAGTCAAAAATACCGCCACCGCAAATAGATAAATCAATCCCACCATAACATTTCTGACAACCGGCTGTTTTGGCTTTACTACAACTTCCGCATATAACGAATCCATATTATTCCTCCTAATAAAAAAGTAAACATAAACAACTCGATTTCCATTATACAATGGTTTCTTACAAAAAAAAAGAAAATTTTTATAAACTTTTATAAATTTTGTAGCAATTTGGTTTACTTTTCACTATATAGCCTTGGCTCTATACAAAATAGTAAAGGAGGTATCCTAAAATATCCTAAAAATAGAACAAAACATTTTTGCTCTATCGGATAATCTTTCCTATAAAAAAACAAGGTGTCGCATAAGCGACACCTTAAAATTCTTACATCATTCCCATTCCTGGGTTACCTGCTGGCATAGCTGGTACATCTTCTTTAATCTGTGCTACAACGGATTCTGTTGTAAGTAATGTAGATGCAACAGAGTTAGCATTCTGTAATGCACTTCTTGTTACCTTAACTGGGTCCAAGATTCCTGCTTCTACCATATTTACATATTTTTCATTGTATGCATCAAATCCTTCACCTGGCTTAGATTCTCTAACCTGGTTAATGATAACTGCTCCTTCCAATCCTGCATTTGCAGCAATTGTTGACAATGGTGCTTCCAATGCCTTTAAGATAATGTTTGCACCAGTCTTTTCATCGCCTTCTAATGTAGCTGCTAATTTTGCAACTTCCTTAGATGCATGAATGTAAGCAGAACCACCACCTGCAATGATTCCTTCTTCTACTGCTGCCTTTGTAGCTGCAAGTGCATCTTCCATACGAAGTTTTGCTTCCTGCATTTCTGTTTCTGTAGCTGCTCCTACGCGGATAACTGCCACACCACCTGCAAGTTTTGCAAGTCTTTCCTGTAATTTTTCTTTATCGAAGTCAGATGTTGTCTCTTCAATCTGTTTCTTAATCTGTGCTACTCTTGCTTCGATTGCATCTTTATCGCCTTCACCATCTACGATAATTGTATTTTCTTTCTGCACCTTAACAGATTTTGCACGACCTAACTGGTCAATTGTAGTTTCTTTTAAGTCTAATCCTAACTCATCTGAAATAACCTGACCACCTGTTAAAATTGCAATATCTTCCAACATTGCTTTTCTTCTGTCTCCATATCCTGGTGCCTTTACAGCTACTACAGAGAATGTTCCACGTAACTTGTTGATTACTAATGTAGATAATGCTTCTCCTTCTACATCTTCTGCAATAATCAATAGCTTAGAACCAGATTGTACAATCTGCTCTAACAATGGTAAAATTTCCTGAATGTTGGAAATCTTCTTGTCTGTAATTAAGATATATGGATTTTCAAGATTTGCTTCCATCTTATCCATATCTGTAGCCATGTATGCAGAAATATAACCACGATCAAACTGCATACCTTCTACTAAGTCTAACTCTGTCTTCATTGTCTTAGACTCTTCAATTGTAATTACACCATCATTAGAAACTTTTTCCATCGCATCTGCTACCATCTGTCCAACTTCTTCATCTGCTGCGGAAATTGCTGCAACCTTTGCAATCTGCTCTTTTCCGTTTACTTTTGCACTCATGCCTTTGATTGCTTCTACTGCGCAATCAGTAGCTTTCTTCATACCTTTTCTAAGTACGATTGGGTTTGCACCTGCTGCTAAGTTCTTCATACCTTCATTGATCATAGCCTGTGCTAATACGGTAGCTGTTGTTGTACCATCACCTGCTACATCATTTGTCTTTGTTGCTACTTCTTTTACAAGCTGTGCACCCATATTTTCAAATGCATCTTCTAATTCTACTTCTTTTGCGATTGTAACACCATCGTTTGTAATAAGTGGTGCGCCAAAAGATTTATCCAATACCACATTTCTTCCTTTTGGTCCTAATGTTACCTTTACTGTATTTGCTAACTGGTTTACTCCAGCTTCCAATGCGGTTCTTGCGTCTGCACCAAATTTAATTTCCTTTGCCATAAATAACATCCTCCTTCAACTATTTTAAATCCGTTCGATATTGGTGGTATTTCCACCATATATTTATTCTTCTACGATTGCAACAATGTCATTCTGCTTTACAACGATAAATTCTTCGTCTCCAAGTTTTACATCTGTTCCTGCATATTTTGAATATATAACTTTATCTCCAACTTTTACCTGCATCGTAACTTCTTTTCCGTCTACTACTCCGCCAGGACCTACTGCAATAACTTCAGCCTGCTGTGGCTTTTCCTGTGCCTGACCTGGTAATACGATACCTGATTTTGTTGTTTCCTCTGCTTCAAGCTGTTTTAATACAACTTTATCTCCCAATGGTACTAATTTCATAATGGTATCCTCCTTTAATCACTTACGACTTTTTTCTACATTATTAGCACTCATTTCATTCGAGTGCTAAATCTAATATTTATATTAGTCAATTCCCCTTGCAAAATCAACTTGCATTTTTTTGTATTTTTGTTTATTTTTTACTTTATACTCTTGTTTTCTCTATTTTTCTCCTGTTTTCTAAACTTTTCTTTTTTACTATATGAAAAACACGTAAAAAAATAGAAGAAACATCACTGCTATGTTTCTTCTATCTACTATCTAACTCTTTTCCCTTACTCTATTTACTTGCTATTCTTCAAACCCCTTTGCATATTCATCAAATATGTAAGAAAAGACTGGTGCCATTCCAACAAATTCACACCCATAAATATTTTGTTCTCCATCCGAATCAATACGAATAATCTTTACCACACAGAATATGCATTTATCTGGTCCGCCCAGCTCCAATTTTGCATTAAAATAGTAATCCAATGGCAATACGCTCTTAGACTTGAAACCAATTCCAAGCTTTGATACATCTATTACTTCAATTGGTGCACTTATATCTGCCATCACGTTATTCTGTTTAAATAATTGTGAAATCTCCAACTCTAATTTTGCTGGAAATCTTTTTGATCTTCTTTTTTCCTGCATATACACAATCCCCCAGTTCTCTTTTATAATAATTTTACTTTTTTCCCATTCTTCCGTCAAGAGGTTTATTGCTTTTCCTTTTGGCTTTTGCTATACTTGTGGCAAAAGGAGGATTTTCCTATGAAAGAAATTAAAATTAAAAATGTCACAATTGGAACTGGGTTACCAAAAATCTGCGTTCCTATTGTAGAAACATCCACAGATGCCATTATGAAAAAAATAACGAACTTTAATCGTCCTGATATTGACTTAATTGAATGGCGTATGGATTATATGGAACAGGCAACTGATATTTCCGCAATGATTGAAACTGCCCGATTGATTCAACAGGCTTTACCTGAAAAACCATTACTGGCAACTTTTCGTACCAAGCAGGAAGGTGGCGAACAATCCCTTCCACTTGCAGATTATCTTAACTTAAATCTGGAACTTGCCAAAAGTGGATATACAGACATTATTGACTTAGAATTTTTCTGCACAGAAGATAGTAAAAAACTCTCCTCTGTTATAGAAGAAATAAAAGACACACATACCACAGTGCTTCTGTCTAACCATGATTTTCAGAAAACACCATCCAAAGAAGAAATCCTGCAACGTCTCAATGGGATGCAGGAAATTGGCGGAGACATTGCAAAAATTGCAGTTATGCCAAATACAACAACCGATGTGCTTACGTTGCTGAGTGCCACTTGTGAAATGGCAAATAAGGCATCCGTTCCTATCGTAACTATGTCCATGGGAAAATTAGGTGTCATCTCCCGTATCAGCGGTTCTACCTTTGGTTCTGCTATTACCTTTGGTGCCTTGGGGCAAACATCTGCTCCCGGTCAACTAGCAGTGGAAGAGTTATCTACCATCTTACATTGTCTTGGATAGTTTTTTCCTACAATAGCATACTTTTTATCCATATACATTGGAGTGTGAAACGATTATTTCTCGCCTAATTCCTGCGACAATACAATCTCTCACACTCCACTTTTATACTATTCCTAATTTTCAAGCACCACTACAAATATACGTTTCTCAATCTTCGCAATATAATTTTGTATACTTTTCTTTCAAATACTTTATATAGTAATCTGCTGTAAATTCTTCCCCTGTCATTTCTTTTAAGATTTCATTGGTAGATTTTCGTTTTCCATATTGATAGATATGCTCTTTTAAATAATCCCTGATCGGAGTTAAATTTCCTTCCTCTAAATATTGTTCCAACGGCATGACTTCTTTTAAATGATAATAAATCTGTGCTGCCACTGCGGTTCCAATAGCGTAAGACGGAAAATATCCTAAGTCTCCTCCTGCCCAATGTATATCCTGAAGCACTCCCTCCGCAGCATTTTGTGGTCTTACCCCCAGTAATTCCTCGTACTGGTCCGCCCACAATTCTTCCAATTGTTTTACTTTACATTTTCCACTTATAAGCTTTTTTTCCAACTCATAACGAACCATAATATGCAAGCAATAGGACAATTCATCCGCATCGGTTCGAATCAACCCTGGCTCTATTTTGTTGCATCCCTTGATAAATTGCTTTAAGGATACCTCTCCTAACTGCTCTGGAAATGTATCCTGCAATTTCGGATAAATTGGCTTCCAAAAGACTTCGCTTCTTCCAATTACATTTTCCCAAAATCTGGATTGTGACTCATGCATTCCCATAGAAGTACCCGTTCCAATCAAGGTAAGGGTGATCTCATCTTCAATTCCCATTTCATACATAGCATGTCCAGTCTCATGAATAGCAGAAAATATGGCACTTTCCAGATTGTTTTCATAAAAATGGTTTGAGATTCGAACATCATGGTTATGCAAATTGGTTGTAAAAGGATGTGCGCTTTCTCCAATGACTCCCTTTGTAAAGTCAAACCCCACATATCCTGAGAGCCATTTGCAAAATTCTCTTTGCTTTTGAACGTCATATGTTTTTTCATTATACGATTTATCTACGGTCTTACACTCTTCAGTAATTTCTTTTAAAAATGGAACCAGCTCTTCTTTTAATTTTTCAAAAAATGCGTCCAGTATTTCCATGTTAAAACCAGGCTCATAATCGTCCAATAATATATCATATCGCTCTTTCTTTTTATTCTCTTTTTGGTTTTTCCTTCGATAGTCTGCAAACTTTTGTTTATAAGAAATAATCTCCTGTAAGGTTGGTGCAAAACTGGCAAAGTCATTCTTTTCTTTTGCCTTTGACCAGATATTTCCTGCTCTGACCACTAATGTAGAATAGGTCTTATACTCTTTTTGTGGAATTGCCTCCAACTGTTCAAACAATTTCTTCCATTCGGTGATATTTGCCTGCTCTTTTTCAGAAAGTGTTTCCCATTCCCTTTCTCGAAGTAATTTCTCTAACTTCTTTTTTACATCTTCATTTACAAGAATTTGCATATAGGAATCGGACAATTCACCCACAATATTGGATGTGTATTCTTCTGCCTGTACTGGTGCTAATGTTTCCTGATCCCATTCTAATAAAGTCAATGCGGTCTGATACGCCATGCCTTTTTCTAAATAAGGCATTAACTCCTTATATATTTCATTCATACTTACACCTCTCCTCTTGTTCTGTCAATAATTTAGTATATGTTCTTTTTGCTAAAATACTCTTACTAGATATAAAAAGTCCTGCAGTTTCCTGCAGGACCTAAAATAACTCTTATTCTTGAACGTCTCTTTTTCCACTCAAAAATTCTACATATTTACCTGTACCGATAGCTACTACTGTCATTGGATCTTCTGCTGTCATAGTTGTAATACCAGTTCTTGTCTCGATTAACTCTTCTAATCCACGAAGCAATGCTCCACCACCAGTTAAGACAATACCTCTGTCTGCAATATCCGCAGATAATTCAGGTGGAGTCTTTTCTAATACGGTGTGTACTGCTTCTACAATCTGAGAAGTTGCTTCATGTAATGCTTCTTCTGTCTCTTCTGAAGTAACAGTAATCGTCTTTGGAAGACCCGTAACCAAGTTACGTCCTCTTACATCAATACTCTCTACTTCGTCACGCTTGAATGCAGTACCAATTCTAATCTTAATATCTTCTGCAGTTCTCTCTCCGATTAACAGATTGTGTTTCTTTCTCATATAACGAACAATTGCCTCGTCAAAGTTATCTCCAGCAATCTTAATCGATGTACTAACAACAGTACCTCCAAGAGAAATAACAGCAATATCTGTTGTTCCACCACCGATATCTACGATCATGTTACCGCATGGTCTTGAAATATCAATTCCAGCTCCGATAGCTGCTGCAATTGGCTCTTCAATGATAGCTACTTCTCTTGCGCCTGCACGAATTGTAGCATCTTCTACTGCTCTTCTTTCTACTTCTGTAACCTGACTAGGAACACATACACTAATTCTTGGCTTACGGAAACGTGGTTGTTTTCCTACTGCCTTATCGATAAAGTAGCGAATCATCTTTTCTGTATATGTGTAATCAGAAATTACTCCCTGTCTCAAAGGACGGATTGCAACAATATTTCCTGGTGTTCTACCAAGCATCAATCTGGCTTCTTCCCCAATTGCCTTAATCTTGTTTGTATCTCGATCAAATGCCACAACTGACGGCTCTTTTAAAACAACACCTTTTCCTTTTATATAAACCAGTACACTTGCTGTTCCTAAATCAATTCCGATATCGCTTCCAATCATTTTCTGATTACTCCTCTCTATTTTTTCTATATCATCAATCATCTTGTCTTTTTTCTCTTAATTGGTTCTAAATTGTCTACCTAGAAGCCCATTTATACACTGTATACCATTATATACATATTCCCTTTATTTTTCAAAGGTATTTTATAAAAATTTTCTTTTTCTTTGTAATATACAATTTTTCGACTTTTTTTGACCGTTTTTTGCCTATTATTACTAGAAATGAAAAATTTATTTCAAAAACATCCCTTGCCATTTTTTTCTTTTACGGCTATACTTTATTAAAAACCCGATTGTAGCGCATATCTGTGCATTAATCATGATTATAAAGTAAGAAATGAGGAAACTATGAAATATGAAAAGTGAAGCACTATCCATGCACCAGGAAATTCGTAACATTGCAAAACTGCAAGGTCTGATTTATTCCCGCTATCTCTTATTATGCACTTGCATGCTCTGTATGCTCTATTACCTTGCACATCGTTATGGACTTTACTGCTTTTATCCCTTTGCTCTATCTCTCATTACACCAACATTGATTGAATTGAGTCAAAAAAAGGGATTACACAATGCTACTGTTTTGCTTCCTGTTTTACGTGAACAATATCATTACAGCAAGCTTCGCCATGTAAGTCTCTCTGTTGCATTCTGGCTTTGCAATATTTTATTGATTTCATGGTATTTTCGTCTCATCTACTCTTCCTCAGCCAACTGGCTTGCAAACCATATTCCTCTATTCTTGTTACTAGAGAATTTGCTTTGCTATTTAGGTATCACTTATTATTACCAATTTAAATTTCATTATCAATTAATCAATAACCGATGGTAAGAAAGAATTACCATCGGTTATTAAGACATCATGAGACTATTTTTGACATTAGCTATCCACTGTTGGTTCTTCTGTTTCTATAATTTCTGTAGGTTTTGGTTCTTCTGTGATTTGTGGCTCTTCTGTCACTTTTGGTTCCTCTGTCACTATGATCTCTTCTGCTGGTTCTGAATCTTCTTTTGGCTTGTCCTCATTTGTTTCTTTCTTTTCAAACAACTGTTTTCCATTTTCATTGTGATAGCCTTCAAAATCATAGCCATTTTGCAGACATATTTCTTTTCCTAATGTTCCAAACACACCGATAAGCTGCTCTGTCTTATTGCTCACATCCACAATAGAAATTGTAAGCGACGCCTGTTTGTCCAACTGTGGCACCTGATACATCAGTTGCACATACCGTCCATCTCCAAGCATCACCATTTGTCCAGTGGAAGCCGCATCTGTATAGACATCCGCTTCACTACCACTTACCGTCAAAACATTTCCAAAGTATTCTTCTTTTGAATCAAATTGCATCCATACCGTCATTTCTCCAGTGCCAATGTTATACTCTTTCACCTCACCACCTTCATCCTCGGAAGCAGATGTACTCCATAAAAAGATTTTATTTCCCGCACTATTTACTTTTACAACACTATTTTCAACTGATTGATTTGTATAAATTTCTGATGCTGGAATACAGGTTGCTATGCTCCTTGCAGATAAATTATAGATCATTACACCAAATTCGCCATGTAAGATTACCCTGTCATTTGACGCATAATCTAATGTAACTCCATTTGCCCTGCTCATATTGGCTATTCTTCTTAATTCTGTCTGACTTTGCTTGACTTTTACTTTTTTACTATCTGCCACTTTTTGTTGATTCTGTGCTTTTTCTTTTTTTACCTTTACATTATTTTTTACTTCTTCATTATCTACAGGTTCTTCTGTGTTTATTAACACAACCTGTCCAGATGACACATCCGAATCCAATTTCAAGGAATGCGACATATAAATACCTGTAGTCGCAATCGCCAAACCTGCTGCAATTGTACCACCCACAGTAATCCAACGTCTTCTAATTCTTATCTTTTTATTATCCTCAGCAGCCTGTGAAAATGTCTCCTCTTTCAGGTCACACACGTTCCCGTCCTTTTCATCCTCACTGTCAGATATTTTCTGATACTCCTCTAACATACGTTTTTTCGTTTGCTCAATTAATTGCGAACTAGGATGAATCTCATCAAAATGTTTTTTGTATTCGTCTTTAAACATCATAAATCCACTCCTTTCAGCAAACTTTTCAATTTTCGTCTGGCTCTGGTAAGCCGAGTACGAATGGTTGATTCTTTCTCATCTAATACCTGACTAATTTCTGCGATTGATAATTCCTCATAATAAAACAAATGTATCACTGCCCGATGTTTTTGTGGCAATTTATCAAGCACCTGCACTAACGGACTTTCCTCTTCCATTTCCTGCTCGTATACGAGTGTATCCTGTATTTCTTCTCCCAGTGCATCTGTTTTTTTGTTCCAAGAACTGGTTAGTATATTTTTACACTGATTGATCGTAACTCGTATTAACCAAGCTTTCTCATGGGTATCATTGGAAAAGTCTTCTCTATGCTGCATCCATTTTATAAAAACTTCCTGAAAAATATCATCTGCATCACTACGATTTTTCATCTGATTCATGGCAATTTTGTAAACCATGTCACCGTACTTTTCAATGGCTTTATTAAAGCTTTGCTCTAATTCATTGATTTCACAACTCATGTTACTCTCCTTCAAAAGTAATACAAATCTCCTTTGTAAAAAGCTACACCAAAATATGATTTTATAAAATTAAAAGCGGAAATCACGAATTCCCTGTTCAATCAGATGCAAACGCTGTGTCGCAATCTCTTTTACTTTTGGATTTGTTACTTTTTCCATTTCTTTCTTTATCAGTGCTTCTCCCTTTTTCTTCGTATCTTCTGAAGCATAGTCCTCTAAATATTCTTTTAATGTCATTAATGCATTCGGATGACAACAGTTTAAAATTTGTCCAGACTTACACAAAGACATAAATCGATCCCCTGTTCTTCCCTCTCGATAGCAAGCTGTACAAAAGCTAGGGATATAGCCTGCACTCATAAGCCAATTTACCACTTCATCTAGGGTACGTTGATCCGATACATCAAACTGCTCTGTATCATGTGGTCGTTCTTCTTCCTGATATCCACCAACACTGGTTCTAGAACCTCCTGAAATCTGCGATACACCCAGACGAATAATATTTTCTCTTAATTCCGCAGATTCTCTTGTGGATATAATCATTCCTGTATATGGAACTGCCACACGAATACATGCTGTAATCTTGCAAAAAATATCATCACTAATTCCATTATCAAACTGTGCAGGATCAATATCATCTGCTTTTTTTACACGAGGTACTGAAATCGTATGTGGTCCCACACCATGTACTGCTTCTAAGTGTTCTGCATGCATCAACAGGGCTGCAAATTCATATTTGTAAAGATCCAGTCCAAATAAAACACCTAGCCCTACATCATCAATTCCACCTTCCATGGCACGATCCATCGCCTCGGTATGATATGCATAGTTGTGTTTTGGTCCTGCTGGATGCAGTTTTTCATACGTTTCTTTGTGATACGTTTCCTGAAATAAAATGTATGTTCCAATTCCTGCTTCACTAAGCTTTCTATAATTTTCTACGGTAGTCGCTGCAATATTAACATTTACCCTACGAATCGCACCATTTTTATGTTTGATGCTATAAATGGTATGAATACAATCCAATATATACTCAATTGGGTTGTTTAGAGGGTCCTCTCCCGCTTCAATGGCTAATCGCTTGTGTCCCATATCCTGTAATGCAATTACCTCCGCCTTTACTTCTTCTTGGGTAAGTTTTTTTCTAGGAATTGTTTTATTTTGTTGGTGGTATGGGCAATATACACATTTATTGACACAATAGTTTGACAGATAAAGTGGCGCAAACATGACAATACGATTTCCATAAAAATCCTTCTTAATCTGCTCCGCTAAATCATATACCTGCTCAATTTTTTCTGGTATTTCACAGGCAAGTAACACAGAAGCCTCTCTATGAGTCAATCCCTTTTTCAATTTTGCCTTTTCAATAATCTGATCAATCAACTCTATATTGTCTTTATTTTGCTCTGCGTAAGCAATCGTTTCTCTAACCTCTTCATCAGAAATAAATTCCTCTGCCTTTAATGATTTTGGATCATACATTTTTCTTTCCACCTTTCTACCTGCTCAATGGAAAAGACCTACACAAACAGCATAGGTCTTATGGTTTTACTTATTTTGATTGTAACATTGTATCCGCCAACTCTTCCATTACCTTCACTGTGTCTTCATTCATTGTAGATTTGATCGTCACGATAGGTTCTACCAGCGTACAATCTTTAAATTGTTCTACATATGCTTTCATGAGTTTTCCCGCCATCGGTGCCCATGTTCCATTTTCTATGATACCAATGGTTCTTTTCTGATAGTTTTTAATCTTTAAATGGTATAAGAAATCCTCCATGCAAGGGAATAATGCGGCATCGTAAGTTGGTGCAGCAAGTATCAATTTGTCATAACGGAACGAATCTTCAATTGCCTCTGCCATATCATCTCGTGATAAATCAAACATAGACACTTTTTGACCCTTTGCTTCTAAAATTTCTCCCATCTTTTTCGCTGCTATCGCTGTATTTCCATGAATAGATGCATACGCGATCGTCACACCTTCATTTTCTGGACGGTAGCTAGACCATATATCATATTTTTCTATATAATGTCCTAAATCCTCTGTCAAAATTGGTCCATGCAATGGACAAATCGTTTTAACATCTAAGGTTGCCGCTTTCTTTAGAAGTGCCTGTACGGAAGTTCCGTACTTTCCTACGATATTTATATAATATCTACGTGCCTCACAATCCCATGGTTCATCTGTATCCAATGTTCCAAACTTTCCAAATCCATCCGCAGAGAATAATATCTTTTCTGTGCTTTCATACTCTACCATTACTTCCGGCCAATGTACCATTGGTGCCATAACAAAGGTAAGTACGTGTTCTCCCAACTCCAAGGTATCTCCTTCTTTGACCGTTACCTTTCTATTTGTCAAATCAATAGAAAAGAACTGTGGAATCATGGCAAAGGTTTTTGCATTTGCAACAACCTGCATCTCTGGATATGCCTCACAAACCTTTTGAATATTAGATGCATGATCCGGTTCCATATGAGAAACGATTAAATAATCAGGTGTTCTTCCTGCTAACTCGCGTTCAAGATTTTCAAACCATTGCTCTGTTGCACGACTATCTACGGTATCCATAATAGCAATTTTTTTATCTAATATTAAATAGGAATTGTATGATACTCCGTTTGGTACGTCATATTGACTCTCAAATAAATCAATATCGTGATCATCGCATCCTATGTACTTAACTGAATCTGAAATTGTAACTGTATGCATTCTATCAAGTCCTTTCTTTTGTGTATTCAAAACAATCTTTACTAAGTATAGCAAATTATCCCGTCGTAAACAAGCATTCTACCAAAGAAGTTTCTGCCAAGCAGTCATTAGCACGCTTTTAAAAAGATGCTTTGCTACTACTATTCTACTACTTTTCTTTTTGTATTTCTAACTTTCTAAAACGATTCCATGCCGCAAACACTTCCTGCTGTCTAGGCAACACAGGAAATCCCGCGGAATATCCTCTTGGAATCAAGGCTGAAAATCCTTTTTTCTCCACTTGGCTATATAATTCCTCTATCACCTGCTGCATCGTCTTTTTTCCATCTACAATTTTTTCCATGGCATATTTCATCAGATACGCAATCCCTACTGTCTGTCCATAATCTACCAGTTGTTCTAAATATCGCACATCCGCAAGCTCTTTATTAAAGCAAATGGTATCGGTTGCCGTTGTTTTTACCTTCATATCTCTGCCTTTATAGGATAGATCAATTCTTTTCACTGCACGTTCAAAGGAAACCAATGGTACCTGTGTCTTTTTCTCTGTACACATAGATGGATATTGCTTTAAGATTTTTTTTGCCTCCTCTTTGATGTCTTTTACTTCATAAAAATCAAGCTGTAAAATATAATCTGCTACCTCTAAATATGCCGCAGAACTTCCCACTACAATAACGGTAGAGATTCCCTTCTCCTGATACAACGCCTGTACATAACTGATAAATGGGGTAATTGGCTCTTTGTCCTTTGTTACAATCTGCTGCATAATTCCATCACGAACCATAAAATTGGTAGCGGATGTATCTTCATCAATCAAAAATGTGTTTACTCCAGCTTCCATTGCCTCAACCATATTTGCTGCCTGTGAGGTGCTGCCACTGGCATTTTCTGTAGAAAATGCTTTGGTATCTTTATTATTTGGTAAATGATTGATAAACATTTGTATATCTGTATTGCAAATACTTCTTCCATCCTCTGCCCGAATCTTCATTGCCGTGGCATCTGTAATTACATATTCTCTTCCGTCCCCTTTTATATGATTGTACACACCAAGTTGGATGGCCTCCAATAAAGTAGATTTCCCGTGATACCCGCCACCGACAATAACCGTAACACCCTTCGGGATTCCCATACCCCGAATTGTTCCTCCATATGGTAGATTTATCGCAATTTCCATGCTGGCAGGTGAGGTAAATGGAACTGCACCTTTTAATGGTTTTTGTGAAATCCCACTTTCTCTTGGTAAGATAGCACCATTTGCCAAAAAGGAAACCAATTGTAATCTTTCTAATTCCTTTCTGATAAACTCCTGATTTACTGCCAATTCCATACTTTCTTTTAGTTTATCCATAGAATAACTTTTACATACAAAAACTTCTTCTATCATTTTAGGTAGCAAAGTAAACAGAATTTTAATCAATTCTCCTGCCAAAATACTTCTACCCTTTGCAGGAAATCCGATTAAAAAATATCCCTGTATTTCTTTTTCGTTTATCCGTACAGCCTGTCGCTCCAACACTTCCTGTCCGCAACCACAAACACCTAATCTTCCACTATTTCCTGACCCTGCCTTCTGATTTTGTTTTCCTATAAATCGATTCCATTTTCGAAGAATCGTATCCTCCAATGCCAGTCGTTTACACTTGTCCTCATAAAGAGAAGTAGGGAAACCATTGGTTTTTTGAGGAACAATCACCCTGACTCTCGACGGAGATGCAAAAGGGTCCCCTTGCACTTTGTCAATCGCTAACACAAAATCTGTGAACTGATATTCCCCTGCTATACTTTTATATAAAGAATAACTTTTATGATCTATTTCCTGTAATTTTCGCTTTAATTCTGCTGCGGTTTTCATATTTTTATCTTCCTCATATTCTATAGTAGTAGTGTTTTTAGTCCCTCTCCAAGGACTGTAATCATCCTTTAAGACATCGTGTTTTTCTTTTTATTTTATAAAGAGAAAAATCGTTTGGATTCATCTAACATTTTTCGATATCCGATTCGCTCGCCCATTTTTATAACGGTTTCGATGCCCTCTTGTGTATTTTCTATTAAATCTCTGTCCAAATCTACTGCTCCCTCTTTAAACAGCACAACGACCGTAGATCCTCCATAGGAAAAGTATCCTTTTTCCTGTCCTTTTTGTACCTCTTTTACGCCTTCCTCTATATTGTTAATTTTCCCAACTAACATGGCTCCCACTTCCATTTGGATAATCTCGTCAAAATAATAGGTGCGGATTCTACAAAATTCTCTTGCATTTTCCTGATATACAGGTACCTGTTCACGAACCACTGGAACAAGTGCATGAAACACACCATGCAAGTAGTGATTCTTTCCTTTTTTTCCATCTGCCACATAGCAATAATGGTGGTAATCTGCCCCTGTAAGACGCACAACCAATGCAACACCATTTCGATATTTTTCTGCTAGTTCTTTGCTTTTTAATAACCGTTCTATGGAATAGGTACTATTTTTTATTTGTAAACATAAGTCCTCCGTAATTGTGTAAACAGAGGCTTTGCCGTCACAAGGTGCGACTATACTTGCCATCTCTCCATCAATCGGACGCATTTCTGGTTTTATCTCTCTTGTAAAAAAGGAATTAAAAGAAGAATAGAACTTCGATTTATATAAGTCCATATCAATGTGATGCATATTTTTATAAGGAACTGCCAATCCCACTGAAATCCGACTATCTAATATAGCTCCCAAAAATCTTTGCAATCCAGGAGAAATTAGAGGTTTTATCATAAGTCGTCCCAATTTTGTCCCATACAAAAAGGAAGCAACCTTCTCTCCTCTTGTTTCTTCCTTCACTATTTCACCATCTCTATTTTTATATTCCATATTATTTTTCTCCTTTACTTTTTCCATAGAAAGTGCTAAAATCTAAACATTGACGAAAAACAAGTAGCACAGATGATCGCGCCTATTAATGCCGAAAGGCTTTAGGTGAGGAAAGTCCGAGCTTCACAGGGCAGGATGCCGGATAACGTCCGGTGGAGGCGACTCCAAGGCTAGTGCAACAGAAATAAACCGCACGTTTATCGTGTAAGGGTGGAAAGGCGAGGTAAGAGCTCCCCGCAGTCTTGGTAACAAGGCTGGCTATGTAAACCCCATCCGAAGCAAGACCGAATAGAAAAGCATTGCGGCGACCCGTCGCGCTTTTGGGTAGGTCGCTTGAGCCTGGTGGTAACATCAGGACCAGATAGATGATCATCTAATACAGAACTCGGCTTATAGTGCTGCTTGTTTTTTATCTTTTCTTAAAATTAAAACTTTCTGCTATCATCAGCATTACTCCACCAATTGCAATACAAACATCCGCAAAGTTAAATACAATATTTCGCAAGATCTTACAATCGATATGCATATAATCTACCACATATCCTTTTTTGAAACGATCCCATACATTTCCCAAGGAACCTGCCAAAAAGAACGACCAAGATACCTTTTCCAGACAATGTCCTCGTTTTCTTTTCGTTTTCATCCAATTAAAAAATACAAAAAGAAGCATGATAAAAGATACATTTTTTATTGTTTCAGGTTCCTGCTCTCCCAACGAATACATGGCCCCTTTGTTGTGACACTTCTTTATGGTACATTTTCCTTTTGTCTTTATGATTTTCTTTGGTTGTTTTTCAATCCAATTCTTTATATAACGATCCAAACCAAACAATCCCATTACCATACTAAACACTGTGTTTTCCTCCCTGTGATACCAGATTTTCTGCCAATTACAAAACTCGTCCTATTCTAATTTTCTTTGTAACGCGTTATGATTCACACGCATCCAACTCTACTCTTGCCTCATGATATTCCTGTGCAAGTGCCTCATTTTCCTTCTGTCTTGCCAATGTCTCCAGTTTTTCATAACATTGTTTCAAACCTTCTTTTGGAATATTCTTTTGACAACGAATATTTAAAATTGCAGTAACACTTTCCATTGCATTATAATACCAATTACTTGCCTCTTCAAAATCTTCCTGCTCCATATAAAACGCCCCTAACTCACAACAAGCCTCACTACATGGATTTTCTGCAATATCCTTCATAATATATTTGAAAAAGGATACAGTATCTTCTTTTATTCTTGCACAATGCGCCAACACAAGAAATGCCTCCTTTAATTCCTCTGCTGTACGCTGCTCCCCTGCACTTTTTAAAAAGAACGCCTCTGCCTTTAAAAAGTCCTCCCGTTCTCCTGTAATAAAAAGCTCCCTTGCATACATGTTGTGCAAGTGTTTTGTCACCTGCTCTCCTCTTGCAATCATCCGTTGAAATGCCGCAAAGTCTCTGGCACCATGATTATTTTCCGGTTTGTGTAAAATGGCAATCTCACTATCATAAATAATCGGCTCAATCTGTACACATTCATGAATCGGATTGTTCCAAGTAAACTGACGAAGTCGCTTATAAAGTTTAGGTCTGTATTCTTTATCGTAATTATACGTGGTATTGTATTCTAATTGATTGCTGTAATACATCTGCACAATATCAATTTCTGGCAGTAACACCTGCTTTAATTGCTTAAATTTCTCATAATTCTCCTGATCTAACACCTCGTCCGCATCTGCTACATAAATGTATTCCTTGGTAGCCTTTGAAAAAGAAAAATTTCTTGCCGCCGAAAAATCGTCAATCCAAGTAAAATCGTATATTTTATCCGTATACTTTTTGGCAATTTCCTTTGTTCGATCTGTAGAACCTGTATCTACAATAATTATCTCATCCATCAGTCCTTGTAAAGACTGCAAACACCGTTCCAATACGCGTTCTTCATTCTTTACAATCATACATAAACTAATACTAATCATCTTTTGTCCTCTTTCATTTCTCTGACAGCTTCATAACCATTTTGCTTTTATTATGATTTTAATTCCTGTAATCGCTTTTCCAATGCTGTCTTATAAGCTATAACAATATAGGCATCTAAATACGAATATTTATTAACCAAAAATTCGTATGTCTTATAAAAAAAAGCAATCGTTAGTATTACAGACGTTATGGTATTGATATACGTAACTTCTCCCAATGAAAAGATTATAGCCAATGCCAAAAAATACGTGATAACAATAAATATATAATGTTTGCTCAGTCTTAACACCAACATGATGGTATCTTTTAATCGGCTCTGCATTTGCAAAAGAACGTTAATATCCTTTTCTTTCAGTCCTTCATAAATTTCCTCCGACACATCGGAAATTTTTATCATTTCGCCCTTCGTTCTGCGAAGTTGCTCCATCTTTTGATATTTTCTCAAATAATCTACATATTTACTATTTCCCAGTTCCTGTCTTAGAAGCCCTTCAAAAGCATTGATCATATCACCCCTCCTCATCCTTACGTCCTAGAATTTACATCTATTTTTTACCTTTTATTCACAATTCATTCATACAACTCTCATTTTTTCATATTATAATTTAAACATAAATAATATTAAGGCAGTTCGATTTTTTTATATACTTTCGGCCTGGCGGATAGCTCCCCTACCTGCCAGGCACTCCTCTTTTATAGGGCTTTATTCTTGCCCCTTTCCCAATAATTCCAACGCAGCTTCATATTGAAAATTTTGAATTTCTTTTAGTACGTTTTCAAACAAAATTCTCTTTTCACCTTTTGATGCATACATCAATGTGTTTGTAAGCTCCCGCAAATCATTATATTCATATTTTTGCAAGTCATTCACAAGTTTATCATAATATTTCGTAAAATTTTCTTCATCCAATGGGCGATATTGTTCTGCCTGTTTTTTCTTGTAATCTCCATCATATTGTGCAAGTCCCTGTTCCAAACTTCCAACAAATACATCTAAGTCTTTTAAGTATTGTTCTAAATCATTGGAAAGCAAATCTACTGAAGAATTTGTACATGCCAACTCAAACAACTGGGATTGCTCGGATAATTTATGTGCCCCCAGATTTAAAAAGATACCCTTCAAACTATGAAAAGAAATTTTCATAGAAGATGGCTGTATCAGAGATTCACTATATACAAATAAATGTTTTTGCTGTTGTCGGATATTATCAACCGCAGTCTCTAATACCTTTATGTAATTTTCTACCGTATTTCCCAAATGACTAAGTCCTTCTTCCACATTTAGTCCATTTACCTGTGAAAAAATCTCTATAATCTGCTTTGCATCATCGCCAGCCTGCTTTTTCGAATCTAAACTTGCCACCTGTTCTTTTGGAACCCATTCTTCCAATAATTGTTGCAGTGATTCCAATGTCAATGGTTTTGCCAATACATTGTCTGCACCTGCTCTACTAAATTTTGATTTTAACTCTGGTGTTACATCCGCAGATAACCCAATAATAGCAGGTCTTTTTACTTTTCCAAGTTTGCGGATTTCCTCTGTTGTCTCTATTCCATTCATTTCCGGCATTAGGTAGTCCATGAAAATAACATCAAAATCCTCATATTTGGCTTTTTCCACTGCATCTTTTCCCGAATACACTTCCGTAACCTGTATGGCAAATTGCTCTAACATACTTGCTACAACCATGGAATTTACCTCATTGTCATCTACTACCATAACCTTCTTGCCTTCTGCACTAAAAAACATATCGTTGCTCATGAATTTCCTCCATCTGTCTATTTAAAAAATCTTTTTTCAAACTCTGTTGCAGGCATAGGTTTTCCATATAAGTAACCCTGAATTTTGTCCGTATTTAAAAACATTAAAAATTCCATTTGCTGCTTCGTTTCCACACCTTCTACTATAATCTCCATATTTACGCTGTGTGCCAGCTCTGCAATCGCACTAAGTAAGCTTGGATTGAAGTCCTTTGTCCCATACGTTGACACAAAGCTCTTATCAATTTTCACATAATTTAATGGCATCTCCATAATGTGATTCAATGAGGAATATCCTGTTCCAAAATCATCCAGTGCTATGCTAAATCCATAGGAACGCAATTCCGTCAATACCGTTTTCATCAAACTCATATCTTCTACTGCCAGACTTTCTGTTACCTCTAAAATAATATTCTCTTTATTTACGCCAGTCGCTCTTGCAATCTCTAGAATACGTTCCACAATATTAGGTTGTACTAACTGAATAACCGACAAATTCACACTGACTTTAAAGTCTGGATTGTATGTATCGTTCCACCGTTTACAGGTTGCAAACGTTTGTCGCAAAACGTACTCCCCAAGCGGTACAATTAAACCTAAATACTCTGACAGGGATATAAAATTGATCGGCGAAATAAATCCCAGTTCTGGACTATACCAACGCACCAACGCTTCCGCAGATACATACTCTTTTGTCTGTGCACGTACAATAGGCTGGAAGAACATTTCAAATTCTACGCATCCCTTGGCAATTGCCTTTCGCAAATATTTTTCATAATTTACTCTGTCCATGGATGGCTGTAAAACTGCACGCTTATAATGCTGGATTCGATTCTTACCTTTTCGTTTTGCCTCATACACTGCTGCATCTGCATATTTTAATAATTCTCTTGGATGCGCACTATCCTTTGGATATTCCGCTATACCTATACTAACCGTACAGAAACATTCTTTATCCTGTAATTTCCAACTGCTTTGGAATAATGCCAAACATTTTTGAATAATTTCCTCTACCTTTTTCTCATATTCGCTACGAACAAAAATTAAAAATTCGTCTCCATCTACACGATAACAATAATTTTCGATTTCAGGAATGTCATTCAATTCCTTGGAAATCTTGTTTAATAAGATGTCTCCATATTCTGGTCCCAATCCTTCATTGATATGTCTAAAATCGTCCAAATCTAATGCAAATATGTACCCTTTTTTCCTACTTTCTATCGCAGCCTCAATCAATTTGGCTGCATCTGTTTCGTATTTTAAACGGTTTGGCAAGCCAGTTAAGAAGTCCAAATATGTCTCTTTTTTTGTCATTACAGAATCATACAGCATATTTTGCGATGCAATGGAATCTATTTCAATTACAATACGCATGTATTCTTCCCCTGACTGAAAGCCTCTTCCCGTATTCATCGTATTAATCCAATGCTTTTCTCCCTTGGCATCTACAATACGATATTTTTGATAAAAGAAACGCTCTTTTCTTTCGAATGCTTCTCTAATTTCTTCTTTTACACGCTCTCTATCCTCTGGATCAATCACATCTGTCCAATTTACTTTTCTTTGAATCACGTCTTCCATCGGATAACCTAATAAACAAAAGTTAGAAGTCGCATAACGGATGTTCATTTCCTCTTGCTTTCCAACACAGAGAATCATTTTTCGTTCCAACATCACACATTCACGCAAAAGTGTATTTTCCATACTCTGGCTGGCATAAAGCTGTTTATAATCTTCTTCAGAAAGCACTGGTTTGCATATCATTAGCACTCCAAGAAGTTCTTCTCCTTTTCCAATAATAGGCAATTTGTTCATAGAAACCAAACCAGTGTTTTCTTTCGTAAAGTCAACCTGTTCCACCTGACAAAATACAGGTTCTTTCTTCTCATATACGGCATTTTGCTGTCGTTCTATTTCTTTCATCATTTCCAATTCGGTCTCTGTCGCCTGCTCGGGATGTTCCAGCATATATGCATAATGCGACATTCCAAACTTCAGTCCGATACTGACGGATACATTCTCCTTATTGGCATCTTTCCAAATCAATCCTGGTAACAATTTAGAAACATCCATCCGAAACGGCTGCTTGATACTCTCATCAAAAAAAGCAACTATAATATGCTCATTCGGTAATGGAAGCACATTCAATTCAAAGTCCACTGCTCGCAATTCTTCTCCTACCATTACCTTCTGTTCAAAAAACAACTGACTTCCTCCGCTCAATAACTCAGCTGGTAATTTGAATTTCTTTCGATCTGGCCAGAGTAAATTCGCATTTTGACAAGAAGTACCATTTAATACCGCTTTCGCTAATCGATTGGCAGCAATCACTTTTCCTGTCTCATATACATATACTCCCATAGGAAAGTCAATGTATTCTACCATCTCTATCAATTGTTTTTTTACACTGCTTCTCATAAATTATCCCCCCACTTTATTCTATTTCTTCCCATATCTTTTTTTATAACTCCCTTGCTAATAGCCCCTAGCACATCTTAGTAGAACAGTACCATTCATAAAATTTCCAAACAAAATACTTTAACCGCTCTTATATATTTCTCATAATTTCTATTATAACAAACTCTAACATCTTAGGCAAGTAAAGGGATTTTGGCAGTTTGCAAAGCATACACTTTCCCTATAACAAAAAAATGCTGCCGTTTTACGATCTCTACCGTAAAACGACA
>ULPC01046477.1_pt1 | contig 41416 bp, 65 predicted proteins | sample 1953181 | NCBI WGS metagenome assembly ULPC01 (sample SAMEA4835620, study PRJEB28245) | human gut metagenome | biome: gut microbiome; material: fecal sample | place: Denmark | collected 2008
GGTGATTAGTTTGAGAAAAATAAAAAAATATAAAAAGAGAAAAGAAACTAAAAAACAAATAGCAAAACTAAAAGCTATTAATAAATTTCAAGATGACATAGCAAAATGCTTTTTTGACCCAAAATTTAAAAAGAACTAATTTTATTATACAATAATAAATCATAGTTCTTATTTTTATTTTTAATTTTCAACATAATATTTAACCATCGAAATAACATTTTTGCTACTTGGTTTATCATAATCACCAAGTCTTAATATTCTTCTTGCTTTTACTTTATCTGTATATTTCCACATATTATTTATTGCTGTATTTATATCAGATTTTATTGTATATATATTTTCACCTTTTCTTTTTGCCATTTCATTATAAATATTCTTGATGTTATCTTCATTCTCTACTATTGAATATAAAATACAGTCATTAATTAATCTTGTTCCCTTCAAAGAATATGTGAATCCTAATTTGAAAAGTATATCAATAATTTTATCTCCAGTATTCTTATTAGATATTTCTTCAACCATATCTTCTAATACTTTTGCTATTTCTTCAGCAGGTGTTAGTTTAGAAAAAAATCTTTCAATAAAAGTATATTTTCTTGCTAAAGCCATATATTTCATCTCTCCTGAATATATAAAGACTTTTGTTTTTATCTTTTTATCATTTTGTATTTCTTCTAAAATTTCAATTCCATTTTTTCCTGGCATTTTCAGATCAAGTATTAAAACATCTGGATTCAATTCTTTAAGTTTGGTGTAGACTTTTGTTCCATCATTTAAAATTCCTATACACCTTACATTTTTAGTATTAATGGTATTTGATAGATGCACACTTATCTGAATATTGTCTTCAGCAATAAGAACATTCAGCAAAGTTTTGTACCTCCAATCTCATTTATTTGCAAATATTTTATCACTTTTTGTCATTATTGTAAACCTATTCTGTAAATTATCACTTATTTTCTCTATATTTTTCTCCTCCTGGATGAGTATAAATATCAGTTGCATTGGAAGTTTGTCCTAAAAACTTTTTTAACATCATATCGCTATATCCTTCTTCATATTTTACTGTTGCAGAATCATGTCTCATAATATGAGGATTTATCTTATCTTCTTGAACCATATTACAGTATTTTTCTAATAATTTATTAACCCCAGTTCTTGACATTCTTTCTCCAGTATTAGCCGTTTTATTACTAACAAATAGATATTTATTTTTTCTACCATTTAGCATCTTTTTTCTTTCTGGCAGATAATCGATAATTGCTTCATATATTATTTTTTCCATAAATATACTTCTTATTTTATTTCCTTTTCCTATAATATGAATTGAATACATTTTAAAATCGACATCTCTTTCTAATTCTATTCCTAATAATTCTGAAACTCTTAATCCCCCAACATCAAGCAATATAAACATAGCATAGTCTCTTTTGCTTTCTTTCCCTGCTTTCAACCTAACTTTCCTTATTGTATTATTAGGTAACATGTCCCTTGTAATATATGGTCTATCGATTTTATAAAAATCTCTTTTTACAATTATTTTTTTATCTTCTTTTCTAATTCCACTTTTAATTAAAAAATTTTCATAAATTGATAATGCTGCTGTTTTTCTGTTAATTGTACTAAATTTAAAACTTTTATCATCTTTCATATGAATTTTAAATTCTGTATAGTCAGCTCTTGAAAAATCTATAATATCTTCATTGAATTTTTCTTTAAAGTATTTAATAAATTGTTCAACATCTCTTAGGTATGCTTCAATGGTATTTCTTTCTCCAACAGTATCATAATTTTCTTCCAAATATTTTTTAAAACTTTCCAATATTTCCATTTATTTTCTCACCTCTTATTTATGTAGTATTTTTTTATATGTCTTTTTATTATTTATGTAGTATTTTTTCTTTAAATTTTCAACTTTTCTTTTTTTAAATACTACATAAGTGTAATTATGTAGTATTTTTCGTTTTGATAAAAATTACTCTATACTTTTATATATAGAGCAATTTAAAATTAGCTATCTTTTCCAAAAAAGTCAATTTTCTTCTCGGGATGATTTTTTAAATAATTAATTAGCATATCTATATAATTTTTGTAATAGGCACTTATTTTTTCAAATGTCTTTAGTTCTATTGCTACCATTTCTTTAATTTTTTTATATCCCTCTACTCCATCTACTGCAATCTCATAAACTAAAATTTCTTCAATCATTAGTCTAGCACTAACCTCTATCATATTTGGTTCTGAATCGAAATCTCCTTTAATGTTATTCCAAGCAAGTTTCATGAAGCTTCCCATTCCTATTCTCGAAAATGCTTTTTCATACAAGTCTTCTATTTTTTTAATTGTTATAATTTTTTTTAAATTCATATTTGTCTTTTCACCTCCTACTTTATTTTAAAAAATAAGTATTCAAAAGCAAAGTTGAGAAAAAATTTAAGAAAAAAGAAGAAAATTATCTCTATGATAATCTCCTTCTTCTATACATTCAATATCTAACTACAACTTCATTAGTTTTATTTAACTATTCTTTTCTTCCTGTCTATGAAGAAATTCTCTTGCTCTTAAACTTGTATCATGAAACTCTGATACTCCATATTTTTTTCTAAGTTGTTCAATTTCTTCCTGTGTTGCTTTTTCAGGTTTTAAATCTAAATCTTTATAATCTTCAAATGCCATACTACTTTCCTCCTGTACAATCTCCACCTTGAAATGGTCGATAAACGTTGTTTTTCTCATAATTAGTATAATTACTTGCGTTTATTCCCATCTTTTTAATATCACGTTTATATTGTCTATTAGCTATCTCATCTTCTCTTGAATCAACTGATGAAGACCAATTCTCTGGAATAAAAAATCCGGTTGCAATACAATACTTCCATAATATCTTTTAGCATTAATCCCAAGTCTTACTTCATTACATTCATTGGGCTTTTTTAATCTATCATCCAATTTATATCTTCCCTTTAATTCTATATAAAGGTGTCCTCCTGATTCGCTATAATCTAAATCTTTAAATCGGATATATAAATCAAATTTGCTGTTTTGAACTTTTAATATCTTCTTAGTTATACTCCGTTTGGGAATTACAATTTTCACTTTGTAATTTGGACCATTATAGAAAACAATTACTTTTATTTCATCTACTGATGAAACACCACATTCATCGTTTTTCGAACAATCTTCTAATTGCAAAATTTCTTTTTTTGATTTAGTTTGTTTTTTTGAATTTCCTAACAGTTTCTTTCTTTTAGACATTGTTACCTCCTTAAAGTCATTTGGAGGTTTGAAACCTCCAAGTTATCTGTTTTACTTTTTGGTTTCTAAAATAATTACTTGTAAAGTATATCATATTTTTATGTAAATTGCAATTGTTATATGTGGTAAAACCTATTTTAAACCATATTTGTAGAAGATTATGTCCCTTTTAGAAAGTAAATGATTAAATCTAAATAATCTTTATAAATTTTTATATAATCATCAAAACTGTTCGTAACAACATATTTAAAAGATTTATTTTTGTTCCAACGTAACACTTCTATAATAACATTATCCTCAAATCCTTTTGCTTTTAAAAGAGATATAATAACTAAAAATTGATGATTTACCTTTGCTATCTTTACTGCCTTATTAATCTTAATATTTCCAAATTTATTTCTAATATTTTTAAATGTATAATCAACTAATTCTTCATATTTTTCTTTACCTAGAATTTTTTTAAGAGTTATAGTATAGTCCTTCATTTTTTTCACCTCATATATACTATAGTTTTATATCACTATTAAATCAATGTGAGAAAAAATTTATATTAATTTTTATATAATTTTTTTGAAAAATATAGAAAACTATATAATTTTCAATTCTTCACATTTTTTATATATTTTTGGACAAAATTTTTTTAATAAAATTTGAATTAAGTATAATAATATTATTATCAAAGACATAGTTCCTATAATTTTAAATTCTAATATTTGTGCTTCTTCGAAGCTAATATTATATGCTTTCATTAACTCAAAAACAGATATTCCCAGCATCAATTTTTCATCCTCCTTCTTATAACTAAAAATATTTTAGCACATAATGCAAATTTAGACAATATTTTATTATCATTATTGATTATTTTATTTCGTGTTTACATCGACATTTTTTTGATATTTTATATAATAACAGTTATGGGGTGATATTATTAGATTATCTAGAAATCAAGAAATTAAAGTAGGTTCAAAATTACAAAAGGCAAGACTTGCAAATGGATACACTCAAGAACAAGTTGCCGAAATTATAGGTTGCTCATCAAGATATGTTGGACAATTAGAAACTAATAATACATTTGGAAGCATAAGTCTTATTGTGAATTTATGCAAATTGTACCATATTACATTAAATGATTTATATGGTGAATACATGGATGTTGATACTGATTTATCAGAAAATATTTCTTTTTGTGGATATATTAATTTAAGTGATGAATATAAATCTATAATAGATAATAATATTAATTATCTAAATCAGTTACAAAATAACAAAAAATAATAAAGCATTTGGGATTTTTCCTAAATGCTTTATTTCTACATTTTATATTCCTCGCTCTTTTTTTCTAATAATCTAAAATTGCAACATATTTTTTTCATAAATTGATTTTTTATGCTTTTTCTATATGTTTCATTTGCTTTTTCTTCTATTTCTTTACTATGCTTATTGCAAAAGTGATATTGGCTAATTAGAATTTGCTTATATCTGGCATTTTCCTTATTTATATCAAATTCAATAAGTTGTTCCTTTTTTACAGGTATCATATTATTAAATCCTAATATTCCATATTTTCCATTATGTATTTTGAAAATAAATATATTATTTTTCATTGTTTGATGAGATTGTCTTGGATGTTCAAGTGGTACAAAATAATCATATTTATCTATTTTTAATACAACACCTAAATATGGTCTTTTGGCTGAATACGCATCTTCTCTATCAGGGTTATATTGTACTCTATTATCAAAAGAATATAAATATTTTATGTAATTAATATCTATCTTGTAAAATCTTAAATTATTCAAAACAATTCTCCTTAAAATAATTTCGAGCAAAGGTTTTCACCCTTGCTCTTTTTATACCCTACTTTAGGCTAGGGGTTTCCTCTTTGTAAATACCCTACTTCAATATTATTCTCAAATATTAGGCTAGGGGTTTCCTCTTCAATATACCCTACTTATAGGCTAGGGATTTCCTTTTCATAATATTTTGCAATATTACTTCCTTTAGTATATTCATTATACAATTTTTTATTACTTTTGTCAAACGAATTATCGCTTTTTTCTCCAAATTTCTAGTAAAATTTTTACTAAACTGTAACCTTTTTAGTAATATTATTTATTCTTTATAAGCATAAATATCATCATTTAATTTTATAACTTTTTCATTTTCTTCTAATATTTTTTGAACTATATTTTTATCAACATCTTCATTATGTATTTTTAATTGAATAATTTTTTCTATAAAATTAATTGCATCTTTAATCTTTTTCAAGTCATACATATAGATATACTCAAATAATTCTTTAGCATTCATAAGTAAAATATTATGGTCCTCAAGGTAAAATAAAGATATTCTTTCTACTCTTAAAGCATTTCTTAATGTTCTTTTTTCATCTTCATTTAATTCATTGTAATCTAACATTTTTATTCCTCCTATTACGCAGCTTTTCTATAATAAATATAATTTTCTTCCATTTTTTCTTTATCTCTAATTATCTTATAATTTCTATATCCATATCGTAAAATTCTGTTAGATCTTTCGCTCTCAACATCAGCAATTAATCTTCCTATCATATGAAAATTATAAAATATTTTTGTTTTTCCATTATTGAATTCTGTTTTCCTTCCTTGGTAATTTTTTATTACATTATATTTACTATTGTTTTTATAATTTTTATGGTCGCTTATTCTAATCGAAGAACATGCTCCATTATCTATCACTAAATACACGCTTTTTGTATTTTTTGAAAATTTTGTTTCTACTTTGAATCCTCTCTGATATAACATCTCTCTTATTTGATTTGCAATTCTTTTTTCTTTACTAATTATAAACATATTTTTACCTCTTTCTTTTTATATTTTATATAGAGTAGTCAATAGCCACTCTATATAATTAAGCAACTTTTTTTATTCTTTTTATTTTGCTATTTTGTTTTTCTTTATCATCTTTAAAAATATCAAGATTTTTAACATATTCTATGCTTTTTCTTAAAATTTTTAATTCTTCATCTGTCATAGAAAATCTAACTTTTTTATTTTCCATTATCTTTTCACCTCTTATTTATGCTATATTTTCAATAACACCTTCATTTTTTGAATTAAAATTATTTTCGAGTTCACTAGGAATATTACCATTATTTAAGGAAACACATAATTTAACATTATCCTCACCATATTTTTTATTTAAACAAGATAATAAATTTTCTGAATTATGAAGTATTGTGTGTGAATCCATTACAACATAAACATTATTAATACCTTGTATCCTTTCTATTTTTTTCATTTCATTTTTGGAAACAACGTTTGGTACTCCGAATTATAATATTATTCTTAAATCTTGATGCTATTTTATAAGCCAAAATCATTTCAGATACTACAATAATATCTCTATTTTCCTGATTATCACTCATTATTTGTATTCTATTATTTTTAGGATATATAATCATAATATTATTATTTTGTTTAGTTCCATTATTATCTTGACTACTACTAAACCATATGTCTGTTGTATCTGTATTATATTCTTTGTCTAAATGAATTCTTAAAGCAATAATTTTACAATTTTGAAAAATTGGGATAAATATGCCTTCATGTGATTTGAAATTCCATCTAAATTTTTTATCTCTAAAAAAACCGTGGAATTCCATCTAAATCAATTCCTTTTTCTATTAGTTTTCTGCATATTTCTACTTTTTGACTATCTTTTGTTGGTATTGTTTTAAATCCAATTTTTTCTATTTCTTCAATAGAAAATCCATATTGTAATAATTGCAAAGTATGGTTAGAATCAAGTATTAAACTATCTAAAAAAGCTTGATATACAATATCAAGTTCTTCATCATTTTTTCTTATATTTGTTGTAGTTGTTGTTACTAAATTATTACTAATATCTGCATCACAGTTAATTAATTTATGATATGCCTCTTTATTGGAAATATAATTACATTTAGCATATAATCCAATAGCATATCCTCTTGCTTCACAGTTTTTACAAATATAACTATTATTAGTAACATTCAATTTCATAGTCCCTTTTTCAGAATTACAAAATGGACATTTGACATATATTATATCTTTTTTTGAAAACAATTCTTCTAGTCCAAGTTTGTTTTTTACATTTATAATACTAAGTTTTTTTAATATTTCTTGTTGTTTCATTTTTTCACCTCTTCTGTAACCTTATATATGACAATCCACAATAGTTAATCTCCATTCAGGATTTGCAGTTTTTATAAAATTATTTTCATAATTTTTATTAAATTCATTTTCTTCTTCAGGTGTTGCACTTGATATGCCCCACCATCCCATCAGTCCAGGTTCATGCCATTCTCCATCAGGGGTTAAAACCGCATATGTATAAAAGGGATTATTATCAATTAAATTTTTCATTAAATTCCATTTTATATCTTTTACTAATGCTGAATTGACACACTTATAATAAGCTGATTTTCCATCTTTTAATATTATAATTTCTTGTCTTTCTTGACCTTTTATTGTTAATGATTTTCTTATTATTTTATCAGCATTAAAAAAATCTATATCTTTTTGTGATTTATGTTTTGGAACTATCAACATATTTGACCATCTTCCGACCAATTTCATACCAATCCCATTTTGCTTTTGGATTATATACTGAATAAATTCCTCCATCTTCTGTTATCTCATCTTCTTTATAAAAACTAATTTCGTATTTATATATCTTTTCATCATTCCATTTTGCTATTGATGGTACTGTTTTTATAAATCTCAAATGTTGAATATTGTTAAAATGTTCTCTCCTATACTTTCTTTTATCTTTCATATACATTTTATATAATTTCTTTAAATATCTTATTCTTTCTTTTCCTTCTTGTATTAATTCTTTCTTTGTTGTTCTTACATATTTTTCTACTTCCAGATTTTCATCAAATGATTCTAATAAATCTTCAACAGTCGTATTTTCATCTGTGAAAACTGATACTGAAAAATGACTCATATTTTTTCACCTCTCAAAAAAATATAGCACACTATTGATTTTGCTATATTTTTGTAATATTTTTATGCACTAATTTTTTCTTGCTTATAATTACTATTTTTTATTAACTCTATGAATTTATCAGCAGTTTCTTTTATTTTGTTAGACAAATTCATAAATTCTTTTATGTCATTATTTGCCCAATTAGTTATATATCCAAAACTGCAACATGAAGTATCTAATCCAAAATAATCTGCTACTAAAAAAGCAACACTTTCAACGAATATCTCACTTTTATTTCTTTCTGTTTTATACACAAAATCATCATATAGACAATGACACAATTCATGTATTAAAACTGCTGTTTTATCATCTTTCGATAGACTTTGTTTTAATACAATTTTCTGTTCTTTTTTACTGTAATAGCCCTTTTTTATTCCATTTATTTCTTCTATTAATACAGGTACTGGAGAAATTTCTATCAATGTACTATATAATTGTTCCGTAGTGTTGGAATCTAGATTGTCATCTAATATTGGTATTCTTTTATTTCCTTTTTATATATATGTATCTCCTATATCATATACTGCTACTCTTTTATAACTAATACCTTCTATTATCTCAACTGTCCCACTTTCGCTACGTTCCTTTTCTTCTTTTCCATTCATATTTTGTTGTCCACTAATTGCTTTTGTTCTTTTACTTTTAATAGGTGTATAGATAAAAATTGTTTTAGGATTTTTCTTAACGCCTCTTCCGAAGTTTATTCCAATCACAAAATCCTTTTACAATTGTTGCATCTGGATTTTGAACATATACAAGTAAGCTATTCCTAAAACTATAATTATTTTGTAATTTTTTTACTGATTTTAGAAAATTTATATAATCTCCTCTTTCTATTACTTTTTGAACGCCTTCTAACAATTTAGCATAACTAATTTTATTTTTAAGCATTTCTTTCACTCCTTTTGATAATTTTATCTATTGCTTTCATTGTAGCAATTCTATCTTGACTATTTTTTATATTTTCTAAGCTGATTTCAAGTTTAGAATAACATTGGTTTATCTTTTCTCTATAATATTTTACATAACCTACTGCATCCGTTTGTCCTATTACACATATTAATGCTTCATATTCAGCAATTTCTTCATGTAATTCATTTATTTTTATTTTTTCCTTTTTTATTATTTTCTTTGCATCAATAATAAAATTTTTTACTCCTCTTATCATTTTATTTTCCTCCTAGATATTTAATCTTTATTGATTTTTTATCAATTTTTTGTAATATTTTTTCTTCATCTTCTCCTGTTTCTTTACAACGGGCTTCCACTATTGCTTGTAAATCACCTCTTGTTATATCATCCTTATTTTGTTTTAAATCCGCAATAAATTCTTTTATATCAACCATTTTTATCAAACCTTTCTTTATCTTCTATATTATTGATTTTTTTTTTCCATTATTCTGATAATTTATCAACTAGACTTGAATTTGGCATTCCTTCACCTGTTCCTATCCAAAATCCATCTTCTTCTAATGTTCTAATATCAATTTCCGTATTTCTTTTTCCAATCCAACTAAAATGAATTCTTCCACCTTTGATTTTATATAAATCAATGCAACTCACATCATCTCCTGTTTTAGGTGCTATTTTAAATATTTTTTTTAATAATATTTTTGCTTCATTTGTAATAGAAATATGTTCTTTTCCTGTAACACCACATCCAAATACACTACCTTTTGAAAAATAATAATCTTTATTTTCATAATCAATTCCATCTAAAACTAAAATATTGTTATCTTCTTTAGTATAGATTTTTACATATATATCTTTTTTCATTTTTAATCCTCCTAAATATTTTCTATACATAAGTACCAAACATCACCATTCTTTTTAAAATTGCTATTACTATTTAATGTTTGCCTTATTTTTTCTCTTACAAAATTATTATTCTGTGCTTTTTTAGATTCTTTTAAAATATTATAAATCTGTTCTACACTTGCTTTATTATTAAAAAATTCCAATGTTGCTTGTATTAAATCTCTCCAGGTAATCTCAGTTAAATTCATAATATTATCTTTAATTGTATTAGTTACTTTTGTATTAAAAATCCATATTTTGTTCTTCTTAAAAACTAATACATGTTCATGTTTAATTGCTATAAAAGAGTTATTACTATAATTTTTTTTATCAGAAAAACAATTATGTTGGATTTTAATTATATGACTCTCTAATTCTCCAAACCATTTCATATCTTTTAAAATACTATAATACTTACCATTTTTTCTTATATCACCAATCAAAGTTATATGTCTTCCCCCAGTTATAAGAGAATGGTATATTTTTTCATTAACTATATCTATCTTTCTAATAAATTCTTCATAGCTCATATTGTTGGATAAGTCATTTTTGTTATATTCTCCTCTTTGTTTTTCATATTTTACAATATCCCAATATGGTGGATGTGAAAATACAAAATCAGAACCAGTTGGTATTTCATCTATTAGTGCATCCCAGCCATTATTCAAATCAAGATGTACACTATTTTGTATATTTAATTCTTTGGCAACATCCAAACCTGTTCCTCCACCTGAAAATATTTCAACAAATTTTTGAGGTTTTGAACTTGGATAAAATTGTTCTATTAAATCTTTAATAACATATCCTGAACAATTACCACGATAGTTTGAATTACCATATTTTCCTCTTTCTTTATAACTAATTACACTTTGCATTTTTTATCCTTTCATATATATTTTTATAGTTAAAGAAGTAGCATTTTACTTTGCTACTTCTTTATTTTTTTATTTTATTCTTTTAAAATGGTAAGTCATCATCAGATGTGATTCCAAAATCACTTCCATTATTTTCTCCAAATGTATTATTAGAAAAAGGATCATTAGACTCTTCAGAATTTCTTTTACTGTCTGCAAAATAGGCTTCTTCAGCAACTACTTCTGTTACATAATGTTTTTGTCCTTGTTCATCTTCCCAGTTTCTTGTCTGTAATCTTCCAATTAGTCCCACTTGTTGTCCTTTTTTGAAATACTTACTACAAAATTCTCCAAGTTTACCCCAAGCAACTATATTAAGGAAATCTGATTGTCTTTCTTCTCCTTCTTTTACAAATCTTCTATTTACAGCCAAATTAAATGATGCTACTGCTGTATTATTTGTTTGTGTATATCTAATCTCTACATCTTTGGTTAATCTTCCCATTAAAATTACTTTATTCATATTTTTTGCTTCCTTCCTTTTTTATATTTTTAATTTGATTATTAATCTTCCAATCTAATAATTATATGTTTTAGAACTTCTTCTATTGTGTTTATTTTAACTGAAATTTTATTAATTTCTTGATTTTCGTTTTGAGTTTTAAAATCAATTAAATAACAAAATGCTTCTTTTTCATTTTTAACTTCATATGCTAATCTTCTAACTCCGATTTTATCTTTATGAAAAATATCACAATATTCTGAAATAACCATATTGTTTATTTTATCAATAACTTCTTCTACCTTTTCTATATCTTCATTATTTTTTATAATAAAAATTGCTTCATATTTTTTATCCATATCTTTTTTCCTCCATTTTTAAGCTATCATTAAATTATCTAATAGATCTTGCTGTTCATAATCTAATATTTCTAAATCGCAATCGAACAAACAAGATAAAAATTCAATAATATTTTTTCTTGTCCATCTTGAATAATTAAAAGCATATACTCTATATTTAGATGGTAATCCAATACATAACTCTAGTTTTGAATCACTTTTCTCAAAATCATATTTGCATAAATTTCCTTCTTCAACTGTTTTTAGAAATACCTCTAACCAATAATTTAAATAAATGTCGTTTTCTTCATCTCTTTTTGTCTTTTTTCCATAAAGATATATTTTTCTTGGTAAATTATTAGTTTTACTATATAAAATAAATTTATCCTTCTTAAAACCATCATCTGGGTTCACTCTAACTTCACAAGTATTTGTTAAAAACATGCTTGGATATTTGGAAAATCTTTTACTATTTGTTAGTTTTTTTATTTCTCTTTTATCTTGAACATTAAATTTATATATCATTAATTTGTTCCTCCTTTACCTAATGCTTCAATATAGCATTGTTCATATAAATCTTTATGATATATGTAGTCATTAAAATATTTTAAGTTTGAATATTTTCTAGTATATTTTTCAAGCACATTAGGCAGTTTTCCACCTGTCCAAATAAAATTTTCAGTTGGCTTATAGATGTTATATTTGAATTTTGTTGGAAAACTTGATGCAAATACTAATGCGTTATTTTTCTTATTATTTAAAATTTTTATATTATAAGTATTGTCGGCAACAACAAATGGTTTTTCATTAAAAAAACCCATAAAAATACTACTAAAATTTTTTAATGCTCCTAAACTCAAATTATATTTATTTATTGTTTCTAAGATTGCTTCAGTATCTGTAATTTCTTTTATCTTGCTTAAAAAGCTTACTGTCCTTTCTGTTCCATTCATAGCCATTATAATATTGTTTTGCTTAAATGGATGACAATTTTGATTACATATATCACCCATTGATGCTAAACGTGTATGAAATAAAGCCCAATCGTAATCAGTATTCCTTAATGTTTTTGCTATATTTCTCACACCTAAATTAACACCTTTTTCAAGTTTTATTACTTTTTTATTTTTCATTAAGGCAAATCCGATTTCCATGTCCACCTAATTGATTTTCCAAATATTTTAAATATGCATCTAAACCATATATTTTTTCTATTTCTTTTTCACCTTGTTTATTCATTAATATCAATCTACACATCTTTTATAACCTCCATATATTTTTTTGCAATATTTTCTCCAATTTCTTTAGCTTTTTCTTCATTAAATTCCTCATTTCCAATAAAATTATTTATGTATCTAGTAGTATCAATACAAAAATCACAAGCTCTAATATATTGTTCTGCATTTATAAACTTTAATAATCTAAATTCTAAAGTTTGTACACTAGAAATTGTATTGAAAGAATTGTATCTACTACAATTTTCTACTTCTCCTTGACAATAATCGCCAAAATATCTTCCCCAAAATTTTATCGTTTTTATTCTATCTTTTTTCATTTCATTTAAAATTGGTTGGAATAATTCTTTTCTATATTCATTCATTTTTGTTTTATATTCAGTTGAAACGTGAAGATGTGTACCACAGCTGTTTCCAACAAATTTAGCAAATTTATTAATTTTTCTGCATACATTATGAAAACTTTTTCTGCTATAAAAAATAGGAGATTTCCATTCTAACCCTTGAATAGTACAATCAGAACAACCAATAAAATTATATTTTGTAAGTTCAAATAGTGAGTTTGACCTGCTTGATGTTTCAAATTCAAATGAAAAACTAATTTTACTTTGTTTTCCTTTGTAATTATGATTTTTTGTTGAATAACCATGTCCGCTTTTACAAATTTGACATATATAATCTTTATTATTTATTTTTTCAACATCATATGAAAGGAATTCTTGTCCACAAGAAAAACATTTTCTATATTCTAGAAATCTTTTAATTTTTAACATTCTGTTCTCCTTCCTCGCCAAAATAAAAAACCATCATATTATTGATAGTTTTAATTCTTAGGCAGCATCTTGCAATATATTGCTACTTCTTTCTTCTATTTTTCTATTTATTGAATCTCTTTCTCTTTTTAAGACTTCAGAATAATCATAAATAACTTCTAAATCATTATATTTTATTACAATAGCCATAATAGTTTGTATATTATTCGTTGTATCAATTTGTGTTATAGATTCAACATCATCAACAAACATTGGCGTATTTATTCCTGTAATTTTATTTATCAATGTTGCAATTTCTATGTCAGCTCTTAATTTATAAGATTTTGAAAGTTTTTCATACATTCTGCCATTATATTTTATTTCATAGGTATCCATAATTTCACCTGTTTCTTCATTTACACGGCTAAATTCTATTGTAACATTTTTTAAATAACCATTTGCTTTTTTCATTTGCTCTTTAATCATCAATAGATTTAGTCTTGTAGCAATTTTTAATTGATTATTATATTTATCAATAGTTTCAGACATTTCTTTACTTAATTTGTCAAATTCTTCTATTTGCTTTTTAGCATTTTGAATTTCATTATGTTTTAATTCTACTTCTTTATTAAATAAATCTATTTCTGATTTTTCTTTTTGAAGAATATCTATTTTTTGTTTTATTTCATCTCTTATCTTAGTTTTTTCTTGCATTTGAGGTGTTTTTAAAACTTTATACTTTTCTATTTTTTCCTTCCTTTTATCTATTAATTCTTGTGTATCCTTTTTTAAAGTTTCTATTTTTTCAGCAATTATATTAATGTTTTTCTTATAAGTTATTTTAAGTGCTTTGATTAAATTTTCATTTTTTATTTCCTGTTTACAAGTTGGACAAGTAGATGTTACAGATGCTACATTATCAAAATTTTCTAATTCTTTTTTCTGTCTTGTTTGTAACTCCTGCAATTCTATTTTTATATTATTAGATATTTTATTGTCTAACTTATTAATATCTTTTTCTATTTCTTCAATAGTTACAATATTATCAGTGTTTTCAATTAATTTTTCATATTTTCTTTCAAGATTATCTAATTCATTTTGTTTATCAAATGTTTTTAAATTTTCTTCTTTTTGTATTGCAATATTTATTAGCATATTTTTACTTCCTGCTATTTTATCTAGTTCTGAAGTAATTTCTTTTATTTCTGCTCTTTTTGCTTTGCAAAATCCTTTTATATCTGCAACTGGTTCTTCAAGTATTTCTTGTTCTTCTTTTTCAAGTAATTTAAAAGCATCTTCTGATGAAATTGCAGGTAATATTCTCAATAGTAATTCTCTTTGTTTTGCTAAATCCATACTTCTGAAATAATTAGGATAATAACCGCATATAAAAGCATGAACATCTTTATAAAATCTTGTTAGTATCTCTTGAGAAGTTCTTATTCCATCTAACATGACAAAATTGTCTTTTCCTTTACATCTAGTTATTACATGTTCTGAACCTTCATTGTCTATTATTGTCATACTTGCAACTGTATTTTGACTTGTAATAATAGAATCATTTGCAACTTGTTCTTTGTTACTTCCATATATGTTATATCCTGTTAAAATCCACAATGGCAATGAACCAATTGTAGTTTTGTTTTTTGCATTATCACCAACAATATATGTAATATCATCAAAATCTACTTTAAATCCATTTTCTAATCCTTTATAATTTATTACATTAAATACATTTTTTATAAACATATTTTTTCCTCCACTCTTTTTTTATTTATTCTATTTTTTCAGCAGTAAATAACTTATCCAAATCTTCTGTCTCAATATCTTGTATTTCAGCATCATTTATAAATTCGTTATTGGGGTCGTTATATTCATCAGATTCCTGATTTTCATTCTCCTTGTTATTTTCAGTATTATTGCTATCGTTTTTTATTTCATCAACAACAGGAATTGCAAAAACTTCTTGCATTGCATATCTATATGCTCCAGTTAATGCACCATATACTGCCCTACCTTTTTCATCAAATCCACTTCCTGGTATTTCAACTTCAATAGCATCTTTCTCTGGAGATTCAACATCAATAAATTGGTATTTCATATTAATGAATACCTTATTTCCTTGTGGTGTGAAATTTGTTACTTTTACAGGTAAAATAATAACCTTATACTTAACAAGTAAAGGCTTTACCATTGCAATAATTTCTTCTGATTTTGCATATTTATAATTTTTTTCCTCATCTAATTTTGTTTTTTCGATTGGATTAATTTCTGACATTATATTTATAATTTTTTCTCCTATCATACTAAAATTCCTCCCATATTTTTCAATTCTACTTTTTGAAGTATATTAAATATATCAACATTAGAATCATTGTCTATAAACTCATTTATCTTTATAAATTTTTGATTTGTTTCACCTACTATAATCTGTTTATAAGCTAAGTTATTTTCTCTTAATTCTTTAAAAGATTCTTGAAAACATCTAACGACAAAATTACTTTCAGACCAATATGTAGAGGTCCAAACTAATATTGCATATGTGCTTTTAAATACTTTATATTCTTTATATAAATCAAGTCTTTTTAGAATATTATTATTCTTATTTGGCATTTTTTCTATTTTATTTAAAATTAATTGTAATCCCTTTTTATTAATTGCTATTACAACTTTGTATTTTTCCGTTTTTTTATACTCTCTATCCATTGCGATTTCTATGTCCTCCTCGCTAAACCAATCTTCTATATTACTTGAAAGCATAGTTACAAAATATTCGTTAAAATAATAATCTTTATATTGTATAATTCCCAATGCTCTAAAATGTTTATTATGTATTTTACCAATTCCATTCACAACTACAATCTCTCCAATTCTAAATTTATTTTTCATTGTAATTCAACCTTTAATTCATTATCTAATTTTTTTACAAAATCTTTAATGTTTGTATTGTATTTTTTCCAAAATTTTGCTATCATTTTATATATTACAATTATAGATTGGATAAGCAAGATTAAACTTATTATTAGTATTTTTTTTAATATTTTTGACATATAATTTATCCTTTCTTTAAACAATATTTATAGCAGTCTTTTTCTTATACCGTTTGATTAGACTGCTTTTTTATTTTCTGTATTATTTTCCACTATTGCCTTTACAATTTTATAATCATTTAATATCGTAAAATTGTTTCTTGTACTGACACTTATAGGCATAATAATACTTTCTGCTTTAACCTTTAATATATCTTGGTTGCTTTCAGGCATTAAAATAAGTTCATGTTTTTTTAAACTTGTATCCATGCATATTATTTTAGATACTTCTTTATCTTCATATACAGCCTTTTTGAATTCAACAATTTTTAAATATGTAACATTTTTATTTGTTTTATTTGTTTTTGAGCTGTTATTATTTTTATTATTTTGTTCACCATTTGATATATTAGTATTTTCAACTGCTTCTAATTTTTTAATATCTGGTATATAGTTTTTACCAATTATTGCATCCTCTGCTTTTAAATATAATTCATACCAATCCTTTGTTAAATCTTGTCCAAGTCTATTAGCTCTTTCTATTCTTCTTTTAACATTTTCAATTCCTTTTTCGCTCCCCATTGGATAACACCATATTCCTTCATCTTCCAATTTATCAATGATAAAATATAGCCTTCCAACCTTTTTACATTTTCTATCTTTTCTATATTGACAATTATCTCCTTTACATTCAATTCCTTGTCTTTTTCCATCATTATCCAAAGCTCTTGCTTCTCTGCCATTTCCATAGCATTTTAATTTTTTTCCTTCATATCTTTGGAATCCTTCAACTAACGGATTTTGATTAAAAAATCTTATTTTTAATTTATTGGGTTGGTTATAAATTTCATTAAATATTTCAACTGCTAATTCTGGTGTTGATTTATCAGTATGAACATTAAAATAAGCTAATTTAACAGGCTTATCTTTTTCTCCTCTAGTACCAGATCTAATATTTCCTATTAGATTTTTATTTATATATTCTCTCATCTTTTCTTCCATATTTTTTCCTCTTTCCTTTACGCAATTTTATTAAATAATATCTTTTTATTTGCATAAATAAAATCTTCTATTTCAGAAATTAATTCTTTTTTTACTTTACTCTTTATTCTAGCATCTTTATCTTCATTATCACAAATTAGTCCTGGTAAAGTAACATTTAATTCTTCTAATTTTTCTTCAAAAATTTCTACTATCTCTGAAGCAAATTCTCTTTCTATACTTGTATTACTAAGTATATTGTTTTTCTTTCTTTTTGAGATAAATCCCATATATTTTCTCCTTTCCTTTCTATTATTGTATTTAAAACAAGAATCTAACTCAAAAATCCTCCTTTCTTACAAAAAATAAAAAGGCAAAAATATAAAGAAATCTCGAGGGGCGAAAATTTCTCTAACATTTTACCTTTTACAAAATATTAAGCACTAAAAATAAAGCCTTGTATTTAGCATGTGCTTTCAAACTACACTTGGATACCCAAGTATTAATAGCATTATAAAAATGCCTTAAACCTAAATATATGCTTTTATGACGTATATTTTAGGTAAATAGAATAAGATTATTTCTTATTCTATCCTTTGTTTTAAATACACTTTTATTTTACATCATCTGTTATAAATTTAAAATATAAGAAATAAAAGTTTTTTATTGTTTATTTTTCAATGTTTTTTTCAACTTTTTTATGAAATTTTATATTATGTCTATTAAAATGTTTTATTTTGTGTTATAATTTTTCTATTATTTCTTAAAGATTAATAAGAAAGGTGTGTATAATAATTGAGTTCTGTTATAAAAATTAGTGATATTGATTGTTTAAAATCAAATAAATTAGTATTAATAGATGATGAAATGAATAGAGTTTGTCTTGGAATAAAAACTAATAAGTGCTACTCTAAAGTTGATTTTAAATTTAAAGTATTAAATTATAAAAATATATTTTTGGGAGTTGTATTATTAAAATTAGATAGCAATTTTTTGCATTGCTATATTAATCTGAATAATTTAGAACATAAAGAATTATTGAAAAAATTATTGGTTCCAAATTATCTTAATTTAGTCTTATTTAATAATTCTGATTATAATAAAGTTTATAAAATTACTAATGATTTAAGTTATAATTTTTTGTTTAATGTTCCTAGAATTTTAGATAATAAATTAGATTTTAATATTAATGATGTTATATGCAAATTAGATAAATTGTATTCTCCAGAACTTTTATGGAATAGTTAAAAAAGGAAAGTAATTGGATTATGTTTTATTCCTATTTGCCTTCCTTTATTTAGTTATCTTCTTCATATACCATCAAAGTTAAATATTTTTTTCTTGTTCAATATCTTTTCTAACCTTACTTGCTTTTTAAAAATCAACCAATTTTAAAATATCGTTTTCTGTCAATACATTAAATTCAAATGTAAATTCACGCATTTCATTATACGAATCTCTTGACTTACTAGCGCATCTAATCGGTAACCCATTTTCTTTATTAATATAAATGTAATCATTGTCTCCTTCTTGATAATTATATAAATTTGTAAATTTATAGCACTCTATTCCATTACATTTTGTTTCTTTAATATTAGAAAATAAATAATTTTTTATATAGTCAAGTGGACTCATTAAATCCAAGTAATAACTTTTTGGTGCTATTGGCATTATTATATTTTTTTCTGTTGAAATACTAATATGATCTTTTCCGTCATATATTGTATTAATTTTTGTCTTTTCACCATCATAAAATTCTTTTATTATTGATTTTATATTTCCTGATGATTTATCTATATTCTTTAATGTCCTAAAATAAATACTATCGTAATTATAAGAATCTATAATTATAATCTCATTATTTGTATATTGATAATATCTTGAATAATAATTAAGAGATCCTTCGTAATTTTTTGATTTAGAAATCAGACTATTAATTATTATTATTTTATTAAATATTATTAATGTAAAAATTAATAGTATTATTAAAATTATCCATTTTAATATGTTAAATTTCAAATTAAATTTTTTAGCATAATTAATAAAAATTTTATCATTATTATTTGTTTTATCTGTATTTTTATAACGTTCAAACAAATTCGAACATTCATTACACGTTTTAATGTGATTATCAATAAATTCATTTGTATCAGCATTGGTTAAATTTTCTAAATAGTTTGGTAATAAGTCCTTAACTAAATTACATTCTTTTTTATTTTTCATATTAATCCCTCCTTTAAATTCTCTTTACCTCTAAAAAATATAATACGCGCCCAATTTTCACTTTTATTAAATAATTCCCCAATTTCTTTAAACGAAAGATTTCCACATATTCTATATAAAATGACTAAACGAGTATTTTTATCTAATTTTTCAATTGCCTTATATAACTCCCTTTTTTCATCATTAGCTATAATAACTTCTTCTATAATATAGGAGCTTTCTAAATTTTTGTTATCATCTAGTGGTATTATGTTAAGCTTTTTATTGTGTCTAATTTCGTTTAACAAGAGATTTTTTGCTATTTGGCAAAGCCACGTTGATACTTTTGATTTTCCAGTAAACATATGTATTTTTGTAATTGCTTTATAGAATGTTTCTTGTGTTAGTTCCTCTGCAATATCTTGATTATTAGTTAAAAGTATTAAATATTTATAAACTAATTCAAAATAATCTTTATATATTTTTTCGAAATTACTCATTTTTTACTCCTTCTATATATTAGACACTTAATAAAGCATTTTGTTACAAAAATTAACAAAAAGTGGCACAATTTGTACCACTTTTGCTAATGCAAAGGATTTTGCTATTAAATACTTTTAACGCAGATACCTAAACTATACGGAATATGTCCAACACATTACACGCATACCATTTGAATTAACTACTGGAATATAATGTACAGTATAATAACCGACCAAACCGTTTTTAATTACAAAACGTACATCACCATCTGCAGGGTTTACAGCTCTAGTAGCTAATATTACCAAATCACCTTTGGTCATATAGATCTGCGCATAATCACTTCTTGATGATGCCTCTACTTTCCATGTAACACCAAGTTTACCCTTGTGTGTATTATATACATCAAATGAACCAGGTGAACCTCCTTTGTTTACCCAAGCATTTCCGTAGTTATTCTCCGATCTTGCATTTATTTCCATTGTATCAATCGATTCTTCTTTAGACTGATACATAACAACATCTTCATCCTCATATAATATGACAGCATCGTTTGGAAGTTCTGTCTGAGAATCATCTGTTGTTTTTTCAGCTGCCAATACAGCTACTGATGGAATTATTGAAATCGCTAACATACAAACAGTCATAAAAGTTGCAATAATGTTTTTTATTTTTTTCATTATGTTTTACCTCCAAAATGTCTTTAGCTCTTTCCTTCACATTCTCTTATAATTATACAATAAATATCTTACTATACAATTATAAGACACTATATTTAAATATAATGTTTTTTTATTGTACTATAAGTTGGATAAATTGTCAATATTTTTATAATTAAAATTAAAGTAATTTCATAAAACATGATTACAGTTCAGTAGAAATTAATTTTCTTTACTTCAAAATACGTTTGTTTTTCTATTTTTAACATTTATAAGCTTTTAGTGTATTTTATTTAGTAAAAAATATACATCTTTTTTTTAATTCTTTTTAGATTTTTTCGATTGTATTAATTATTTAACGACAATATTTTTATGCCAAACGCCAAAGGCAAATCTCACTATAAGTTAGATATCATTTAATATTCATATGTTAAAAGCAGAGCAATTTTATAAAAAATGTTAAAATTCACTGAGAAAATAAAAAATGTAGTTTTAATTATTTTTTATCTTATTTGACAAATTTTGACATATTATCCTATTAAAATCAGCTATAATTATAATATAGATAGATTGGAGTTGATTATTATGGATACCAAAATCTTTTATCTAATTATGAAAAATACCGCAAAATTAGAAAAACTTGTTGAAACAAATGCTCCTTATGAAAAAATTTTAAACCAAAGTAAAAAATTGGATAAATACATTATGATACAAATGAAAAATTTAAATAGGAATTGGTTCTAAGACTAATTCCTATTTTTTTATATTTACGATTTATTATAAAATTTAATTATCTTTAATAGCAATTATTAATTCGTTTATTTGTACTTTTCTTCTTGTTTCTTTATATATAAATTCCTGGTCTTGAAAATAAACTGTATAACCCATATTAGTTAATTTTATTCCAGCCAATTGTATAAATTCTTTTTCTTCATCTTCTTTCACACCATTTTTCACTCTTACTTCAAAAAAAGTAATACGTAAAAAATTCTCATCTACTTCTAATTTTTCTTCTATTAATTCATCTATTATCGAAATTAATCTATTTTTTCTTGCTTCATTCATTCTATCACCTCAAAATATAATATATAATACCACAAATTATAATATAAATCAAAAAGGACAGATGTTTATTCCGTCCTTTTTCTCTATTCAATTTATATTTTACTATAACAATCATCAAATATCTTATTTTTCTCAATTTCTGTTAAATTTCTATTTAACTCTTTTTGTTTGATAAAAATCTCCTTACTAGACATTTCAATTAAAGTTTCAACTTTTGGTGCAAGTAAATTTCCAATCTTCTTTTCTTTTTTCTCATAATAAGTTTCATAAAATACAATTGTTAGTGCTACTGCAAAAATAAATGTTAAAATAATATAACCCATTTTTCATCATCCTTTCGTTTTTTCTTTATTATAAAATTTAAGTAAATAACTTTTCAATTTGAGAAAAAATTTTAGTTGATTTTATCAATTATTTCAATAGGATACTTACAAATCAGTACTTCCTTTTTTGTATTTATTAATCTTTTATCGTAATTATCATTTTCTAATACAATTATTATTTTATCAGCATTTGAATACTCCATAAGTTTTTTGAATACTATTTCTTGTTCTATTTTTCTAACTACTACTATATCACAAGTTTTATTTTCCAAAGTAATCATACTAAAAATAACAGGAAAATTTCTACTATAGCCAAAATCTTTTATTTCATTTTTAATAATTTTTACTACATCAAGAGCAACAGCAGTTCTTACATCAACTTTTTTCATTTTATGATGTAACAAATTAGTTTTTAAATCTCTTACAATGAAATTTGAAGAAATTAAATAATTTATATCTTGAATAGAACATCCAGTAAAAAGAATTAGTTGTTCTTGACTACAACTTTTAAATTTACTTAAAAATTGCATTATATTATTTTGTGTTTTAGTCATTGTTTCTCTCCCTCCTTACTATTTTTAGCAAAGAGCTATATATTTTTCTTTTTTCTGGCATTATTTTTTTAACTTTAACAATAATTGTATCACCTGGTAATGGTGGTATTTCAAGCCAAACAGGAAGTGTTGCCATTGTATCTATTCCTTGTCCTAATGTTGCAAAAATTCCGATTATCAGAAAATCCTGTAACTTTGGCTAGATACTCTCCTCCTTCAGTAAAATTTTTTCTAATGTTTTTATATGGGTCATCTTTTGTTTCTTTGTGTGATATTTTTAATATTTCTTTTTCTTCATCTATTTCTTTTATTTTTACTTTTATTTTGTCTCCCACCTGATATAAGTTGTTTAAATTTGCTACGTATCCATATTCCAAATCTGAAATCTTTAATTTTATATCTTTTCCTAAACATTCCACTATTATGTATTTGTTCCAAACTGACATTATTTTTGCATATACAACATCTCCTGTTTCGTACTTCTTTAATTGAACTTTTTTTATTCTTTCCATTGCTTTTTTTCTTGAAGCCACTGCTGTATTAGTTAATTTATCCGATTCTAAGATAATAAATTTTATCTCTGAACCTATTAGATTTCTAATATTTTTCTTATCGTCTTTTTCTAATCCTAGTTCTTTACCTGGAATCAAAACTTTTATATTTTTAAAATTTATAACTATACAATTTATATTATCTTCGTATATTTTTCCATCATCATGTGTTAATTTTACTTTTTCACTTTCAATTGCAATTGCTTTGCCTGTTAAGATTTTATTTTGCTCTTCAGATGTATTAATATTTTGCCATGCTATTTGTTTTTCTAATTCTTCAATCAATTTGTCTTCCTCCTTCCTTTCAAAAATTCTTCAAATGTTGGTAATTTCTTTGGTTCTTCTTTTTCTTCAATAGAAACAAGATTATAAGTTGTTTTGGGCTTATAATTTTCTATTGATATTGGATTTATATCTTTACCTAGTCTATATTCCCAATATCTTAATTTCTTGCATTTAAAAGGTTTTTGACCTCTTATAATTACAATTTGTTCATCATTGTTCATTCTTATTATTTCATCTGGATTTAATAAATTTCTTTTTACAAGTGATGTTGATTCCATTCCATAATCTAATTTACCATCAAATTCAGCTTCTTTTCTTATCGAACTACTTTCAACTGTTGCAACGCCGTAATGTCTCTGAAATATATTGTGCAGTAAGTAAATCATTCGTTCCCATTATGACTTTAATATCACAATTTCCAATTAATCCTTGCCACACATCATCAGGATATAAAGCTTTTAATCCAGCAATATGTTGACATACAATTACGGCTGAAATTGACCTTGAACGAATTGTTGAAAGTTTTTGTTGAAAGTCTGGAATTTGTCCAATGTTTGCAAACTCATCTAAAAAAATACACAAATGTCTTTTTAATCTTTTGTCCTCATTTCTATCTGCTTGTCTTATTGTTTTAATAAAAAGAAATGAAAAAAATAAGCTATTTAAAAAGCTCATTGTTGTATCCATATCACTTATAATACAATATATAATCATTTTTTTATTATTTAAATCAGTAAAATCTATATCATTTCTTTCAGTTATTGATGCAATTTCATTTAATTGAAATATTTGGAGTTTAGTTGCAAGTCCAGTAATTGTGCTTTGTTTTATAGTATCTGATGCTTGTGCATAGATATTATATGCAATTTTAGTTATTCCTTTTGAATGCCTAAATACTTCATCAATTTTATTTATATCTCCAGATGCTAATATTGAATTCAAATATCTCATATTTTTTTTACTTTCATCTTCCACTTCAAATTTTATGTGTAAAAGTAAAGCTTTTAATAGATTTTCTTGTGTATTCTGCCAAAATTCTTCACCTTTTTTCCCTGCATTTTGTGTCGTGCTTACTACAACCTGAGCAAATACTTGTGCATCTATTTCTTTTTCTATAAACCTAAAAATATCTATTCCGTCAGAATGTTCTGGATTTACTAAATTAAATACTTTAACATCATATCCTTCTTTTTCAAAAATTTCACTTGTGATTCCAAATAATTCTCCCTTCGGATCTGTACAAACTACATTTTTTCCTTGTATTGCCAGATTCTCTAATTCTTTTTTCATAGTTTCTTTGTCTTGGTTTGCTATTTTTAAAGCATTTGGAATAATATAACTCGTAGATTTTCCGTGAGCCTGATGCTCCCCATATCATTACATTTCTATTTAGTGATTTGCATTCATCTGGAAGCATTATTATTTCATCACTTTCTAATGTTTTTCCTAATAAAATGCCTGGTGTTTTTTCTTCATCACCAATTTTTAGTATTTTTATTTCTTCAGCAGTTGTAAAATTTGCAGTTCCATGTGTACCATTCTTTTGTTTAAAATTAATTCCTTCTTTTTCCGTTTTTATCTGTTTTCTAGTAAATAATACATTAAATATAAGAAAAACGAAAATTAGGGCAATTATGATGCAAATAAGGCATATTATTTTATTAGTACAAACTGTTGCTATGCAATCAAATAAATTATGAATAGTTTTTACTTTATATTCTTTATCAAAACATTTGCCAAGTAAACTTATATATCCATTTATCATTGGTACAAATAACCTAATAAATAAAAGAAAAATTGCCATGAATATTACAACATTTTTATATTCTAACTTTTTAATTTTCTTATATCTCACTAATTCCTCCTAATACATCATTACTAAAAGTTTTTATTTCACATTTATTACATAATATTTTATGTATTTCTTTTTTGTTTTCATCTAATGTTAATATATCTATTTTTCGTTTAACATTTGTATTTTCTTTATAGAACCAATTGATTTTTTCTATTTTTTCAGTATTTATAAAAGGCATATAGATTAAATACGTACCATCATCTAGCATATAATCTGCTATCTCCCAATTACTTATTAAAATTTCTTTTTCATATATATTTTCCAACAATTCATGTGTGTTGGTTTTAATTATTTCTTTTATCATTTCTTTATTTTCATACGTGTTTAGTATTATAAATGTATTTTTCTTTCCAAATGATAAATTTGAATATCTCTTATTTACTACATCAAAATTTTCTACAAAAATTATAATATCATCATAATTTATGCTCTTATTTACATCAAAAAGTAACTGTTTTATATAAACATGTTCCTTTTTCGCTGATATATAATAAGCAAGATATTCTTTATTTTCAATAACAATTTTTCCTATATATCTCCTTGCTGTTTCAGTGTATTTATCTTTTTCTTTTATGTTCCAACTAGGAATAAATAAAATTTTTGAATCAATACTTAATGTTGCAATACTTGCTATATGTTTTAATCTTTCCATATATGATTCGTTTTTTATATTTTTTATATAATTAGAACCAACTTCATCTAAAGCTTTTCTTCCCTTTTTATCAAGTATAATATAACTCTTGTATTTTTTTACATATTCTTTATCTATTAGCTTATTAACTCTTTGTCTATAATATCTTTTGGTTTTATAAATCAAACTTGCATCTTCAACTTTTAGCATTTTGTAATTTGATAAAAATTTTAATACTTCAAAATCTTCTTTACTTATGTTATTTTTTTCTAGCACATACTTCCTCCTTTTTTATGTTCAAGACGCAGTTTTTTCAACGGTGTCTTAAACTATTGAAAAATTTGAAAAGTTTTTGCTTAATTCTCACAATTTTTAATGTATTTTTTATAAAATTTTAAAATTTGATTTTTTTAATAAAATTTCATACTTCTAAAACATTTTTTGAACTTTTTCAATCCAACTTGTTATATATTTTCCATTCATTACAAACACTTCAGTAAAAGGTTTCTTTGTGTCATTCTTACCTTGTGCCAAATAAAACATATTATTTATATTATCATCTTTAATAATATTTTGTAGTACAAGAGCATCTATAATAGGTTTTACATATTTATTATCTATGTCCATATTGCATTGTTTTTCATGTACAATAATTAGTACAAATGTCAAATTATCATTAAATAATCCACTATATTTTTTTACGCATTCTGCTGTGCTTATCATAATATTTTTATATGCATAATTACTTATGTTTTTAAACTTTGGTAATGTTTCAGGAATATATATCTTTAAAACATCATTTACTAATGTTGCTTTATATGAATTGTTAATATAATTAATTTTTTCGCTTTCATTTATTTTCTCTTTATTGTGAATCTTTATTTTATTAAACACCTCATATCTTATTTTTTCTAAATCTCGCAAATACTTTTCTATATCTTTGTTTTCTAATATATCTTTATTGTTTATCATAAAATCTGTCTGTTTCTTTAATTCTTCTAATTCTTGTAAAATAATTTGTTGCACTTTATCCTCCTTAATTTTAAAATTAAATTTAAAAGAAGATACAAAATTTAATGTATCTTCCTTTATAATTTTCTATTCTTCTGTTTCATCATATTTTTCTGATATCAACTGTAATATCTGTTCTCTTGTTTTATTATCTATTGGATATGAACTATTTCTTCTAGACTTTTTCATTTTTGGATTTAATGGCATATAAATATATCTTCCTTTTTCTCCATCATGTAATTCAATTCCATCTATTACTAATGAATTCTGTATTAAAATACTTGCATATCCTAAAAATTTTCCTTTATTTATTTTTTTAATTCTAACTTCATTAATTTCTAACATTTAAATTTCCTCCTTCTAATAATCTAATCCTGTTTTTGGTAATTCTTTATCCTTTGCAGGTGTTTTTGTATAAACAACTGTATGTGCATCATCTTTTGCTCCAAGTTTTGTATCTTGATATGATGCCGTTACATATGTTCTATTTACAAAGATTTTATTGTTTTGAACATTTTCATTTACTTTTGCAAATAATTTTGGTGCTTCAACTTGTGTAAATCCTTGTTTTACTTTTCCAAAGCAAATTCTATATTCTTTTATATATTCATCCTCTTCAAGTTCTAATGTTGAAAAATCAATAGTATTGTTTGTAGTTGTACTATATTCTCCAATGTCTTTCCAGTTTGTATTTTTGTTTGTAATATATTGAACTTTGTATGTAAGTTCTTCGTTCCATGTTCCTGTTTCTAACTTTTGTGCTGTTACTTGTCTTGGTAATTTATCTCCCCAAACAAAATTATTTACTTCAGTATTAGAGAAGTTACCTATTTTATTAAAATCATAAGTAATTATTTCTCCTTTTTGTGCTTCTGTTGGACCTTCTTTTTCTACATCTACAACTAAATTTACATTGTCATTTTTAATTTCTAATTCTATTGTTTGACCATTTTTTTCAAATTTGAATTCTACTAAATCTTTGTTTATAACATAATATGGGTCTGTTGAAATCTCTCTTAAATAATATGTTTTTCCTGTTTCTAAATATTTATAAATAAAATCTTCATCACTTTTTACATTTAAAGTATCAATGTATTTTTTGTTTTCATCTAATAATTCAAATGTTGCATTAATTTTTGTACCTGCATCTAAATTTGTGTATTGATTATATTCTTTAGATACTTTCTTAATTTTTAAGATGTTTTCATAAACTTTGACTGGAACGTCATCTTTATCTTCTACTTTAGCATTTAGATATGTTCCATGAACTTTAACATTATTTATGAAACTTGATTTATCTAATAATCCTTCTATTACTTTTGTTTCAACTTTCATTTTTGTATTATTTGAAAACCCAATTTTCACTGTTCCAAAATTCAAACTATAAGATGTTATATATTCTCCACTTTCTAATTTTACTTTTGTAAAATCAATTTTGTTATTTGTTTTTGTACTTAATCCATCTTGTAATTTTATATTAGATTTTTTATTTGTATTATAAGTTATTGAATATTTTAAATCTTCATTATAAGTTCCTGTATCTAAATTTTGTATTCTTACTTCTTTTGGCAATGAATCTGTTAATGTAAATTCGTTTAATTTAACATTAGATAAATTTTTTATATTATTTATTTCATAAGTTACACTTTCGTTTCCTTGTGCTTCTTTTTTATCTGCATCTTTATCTACATTTACTTTAATATCAACTGGTGTATTTTCTACTGTAACTTCTTTTTTATCACCATCAAACTCAAGTTTCAATTCAAATTCAGTATCTTTTCCTTTTAAATAATAATCTGGTGCTAATTTTTCAGAAATAATATATTCTCCTAAATCTAATCCTGACAATTTAAATTTTCCATATTCATCAGTTGTCATTTCTTTTACAAATTTTCCATTTTTTGATTTTACTGTAAATACTGCTCCTTTTAATCCACTTCCTTTTTTTGTTCCTGTTATACTGCTATCACCACTTGTTACTTTTGTAACTTCAATTTCTCCTGTTGGTTTATAACTCATAGTACCTTTTGAATTACTTAGAACAAATGGATCTGATGTCAAAACGTAATTTTGTAAATTTGCATTAGGTGCTTTTCCAAATAATATTGGAAATGTTTCTGCTTGTCCACTAATACTAAATTGAATATTTACTTCATTTTTAATATTTTTTCTTGGTACTAATACTTTAAAATTTTCTCCTTTATTAAATGTGTTTTTAACATTATTATTTTCATCAGTAACTTTTGTTCCTTCAGGTGCTGATTGTCCATTTAATATAATTTTTATATCTTTCACATTAACTTGTGAATTTACTACAAAAGTTTGAGAAACATAATTTTTATCTTTATTATCTACCCCTGCATTTGTAATTGCATTAGTAGTAATTACAGGGTCTTGATAAGTTTGTGTTCCATTTCTACCTATATTTACAAGTTCTTTTATTTTATTTGCCATTCTATTTCCTACTTCTGTTGCACCAAAATATCTGCTTGTATCTCTTCCATCTAATACAGAATAAACAGCTTGTTTTGTAACTGCAAATGCTTGATAGTCATTATCTAATCCCATTTCTTTTGCAGATTTATATGGAAAACCATTTAATAAAACTCTCCAAACTGCTTGGTTATTTGCCACTTGACTCATATCTCCAACTTCAACTCCATATGAGTCATTATCATCTACACCAGGTAAATTAACATTTAAGCAATAAGCTGGATATTGTTTTCCATTTTCTTTATATACAACATAGTGTGTCAAAACTACTACTGTTACTCCTTGAGAATTCATATATTTTAAATCATTACCACATTCTCCTAATGAAACCAAATCTTTTGTTTCTCCAATTTGTGCTGCAAAAGCACTACCAAATTGACTTACTATCATAAATAATAATAAAACTGAACTTATTATCTTCTGACCTACTTTTCTTTTCATATCTTCTAATTCTCCTTCCATAATAAAAAAGCATCGCAAAATAGCAAATGCTTTTTAAAGATTTTAACATTATTCTATATCTATATAATATCTTGTTTCTGTTGCAAATCCAGTTTTTTTATAATCAATAGCATATACTAAAAATGTTACTGGGAACGCATTTAGAACTTTTCCTTCTACAAGTTTATAATTGTATGGAAACATATAATTTTGTCCAAGTAAATTTTTGCTTACTTTTACATTATATAATTTTTTGCCATCTGCTCCCCATAAGTCTGGATTTTTCTTTGCAATTTCATTAATATCATTTATTAATTTTTTTGTAGCTGTATCATTATAGATATATTCTTCAGTAATTTTTTGTTCTTTATCTTTTTCATTAGTGTTATTAGTTTGTGTCTTTTGTGCTTCTTGAGAAGATACTTTTTCCTTAGTTTTTGTATCATTTTTTTCTAAATTCTTTGTTTCAGCATTACTTGTTGTTTTTTGTTCTTTTTTTACTTGAACTGTCTGATTTTTAACAATTATATTATTAGATTTATCATTTTTTATTACAGCATTATTCTTGTTTTCTTCATTCTTGTTAGTAATCTGTACCTCACCTTCTTCAGAATTATTATCATCAATTTTTTCTATAACGCTATTTTCTACTTCAGTATTTTCTTTGACCTCTTCATTTACAGTATCTGTACTTAAATTTTCATTTGTACATGTTTCTTTTACTATATTCTCCTCTACACTATTGTCATCCTTAAAATACTTAAAGCTTTTTGTTCCACTAATTATTACTATAATTGCTGTAACAATGCTTATAAAAAATTTTTTACACATATAAATTCCTCCTTAAATTTTTTTTAAGTATAAAATTTATATATATTAATTTTCAACTTGAGAAAAAATTTTAATTATTTTTTTCTTCAGCAATAACACATAATCTTTTTTCAGGTTGGTTCGTAATGCATGTAACTAAAGTAATTGTATTCTTGTCATTTGTTTTGTTTTCAGTTATCGACCAATCCGTATTTTCTATTTCTTTTACCTGGATTACTTGATAACTTCTTTCCCCTAATTTTGTCTTATATATTATTGTGTCTCCGTTTACTAATTCATTAATTCTGTCAAAATAATGTTTCACAGAACTTCCTCTATTATGGGATGCTAAACAGACATTTCCATCCCATACACTACTATTATTGAAATGTCCTATATTCTCTGCAAGAATTTCCTGGTCTATTCCTTCTTTTATTGGTGCAGAAAGTTCTAGTTTTGGTATTTCTAATGTTCCAATTATTTCATTTTCATCTTGCATATCTATATCTTCATCTGAATCAGCAGTAACATCTTGAAAAGTATTATTAACCATAATTAAATTTTCATTATTATCCTTTTTATTTTTTTTATCAATTATCGTAACAACTGTTGAAATTACTATTGATAAAAGCAAAATTCCAATAATGATGGCAATAATTTTTATTTTAACTTTTTCCATTTTTAAAATCCTTTCTTATTTTTTTCTTTATTTGAATATTGAATAGTTTTTTATAAATTTTAGATATATCTTCAAATGTTTTTGGATTATCCAATATATATTTTATTTGACTAGGATAAAAATTTCCAAAAATCAAATCATATATTCCATTTTCTAAAGCAATTTTTGTATTTTCATCCTTTTCATTTTTAAGTAATAAAATTACTCTTATATTTTTACTTCTTAACAAAAATAAAAATTCTCTAAAATCTGTTTCTATTGCACTACTCGCTAAAATAACAGTTTGATTTTTAAATTTATCATCTTCTATAATAAAGTCTGAATAACTTACAACCATAGAACCTTTTATTTCAGCTTCTAATATTTTATCTATTTCATTGCTTCCTGTAAAAATAACAACCATTATACTTTATCTCCTCCCTTTAAAATTGTTAATGGATTTATTGTTTGTCCATTTTCTCTAACTGTAAAATGGCAATGACAACCTGTTGTAGCACCATTTGTTGGCTTCCCATTTGAATCCTTATATGGATTATTAGGCACATTATAAACATTCTTTGGTCCAACCTTTCCTATTACCTGTCCTTTTTTTACATCATCACCAACTTTAACAATAAAATTTGGGTCACTATGACAATATGAAAAAGAATATTCTCCTGATTCAATAGTTATTGTATATCCTCCTGCACCACCCCAAGCAGTTTTTGTTACTTTTCCATCAGCAATTGCAATTATTTTTGTTCCTTCTGATGCTCCTATATCTATACCACTATGAAACGTTGATGCTCCAGAAGTAGGTGCTGTTCTTTTTCCATATCCACTTGTTATATCTTTGAAGCTCTTACCGACAACAGGAAATTCTGCATCTGCAACTATTTCTTCACTCTTAAATATTCCATCAATAAATTCGCCAACACTCTCAAAAAATGATTTACTATCTTCATCAGTATATTCTTCGTCAGTATAATACTTAATTTCTTCTTTCATATTACTTTTTTCTTCATTTTTGATTCCTATGTAAAATATATCTGTTATATAACTTACCAATAGCAATATAATAAAAATTAAAATTATGGGAATTGCTAACTTACTTAATAGCATTAATAATCCTTTTTTTATTTTCCTATTTATTACTTTATCTATATTTTGATTTATCATGTTTTATCTTGCTCCTGTATGTTTGTAATTGTACTATCTTCATTGTATTTTTTTCTAAAATCTTCTCTCCTTGAATTATTAATGTTATGCCTATTGTATTGTCTATTTGTTTTAAAATTTCTTCCTTCAGCCATATACATTCCCATATTAATAAATTCTTTTCCTGTATTAAAAGCATTTTTTCCAGAGTTTATAATATTATGATTTATATTGTTTTTATCATTTTGTTTAGTATTTTTTATATTATCATTTACTTTATTGTCATTCATCTTTGAAACATTCATAGGATTTGTTTGCATTTTACTTGTTTCCATTTTTGTTGTATTCATTGGTGTTATTTGGCTATTATCTGTATTAGTTTGATTTGAAATCATTCTACCTAAAAAGCTTGTTCTATCACTATTGTTTTGATTTTCATTACCTTTAAATTGATATGCTATTGTTTTAATACTATAAGCCATTGCTCCAGCCATTCCTATTCCTCTATTTGCTAATTCTTCGTTATTGATTCCAGCAATTCTTGATACAAGATTTTGTAATGTATTTTGCAAAGCATCTGCGATTGGTAAAATCATCATAGCCCAAAGTATAGATGTAGCCCAGCCACCAGATTGAGGTAAAAATTCCATATATACTAAAAATAAAAAAGCATATATAAACTGCATAAATATATTAATTAAAATTTGTCCAAACCATATTGCTGCTCCAATCGTTCTTTTATTTATCATCCACATTATTGCAATAATTGGTGTAAATAAAGTAAATATTAGAATTGTAAATTGTCTAATTATAAATTTTACATTTAATTTAAAAAATAAATAAGCAAATAATGCTATAACAATTGCTGTTGCAATTGCATTCCCCGTTCTGATATTACTTATTACATTATTTCCAAGCAAATCATTTAAACTTCCATTTGATAACCCTACTATCATATGTACTAAATTATTATTTAATAGTAATAAAAATTTAACAAATAGTGGTGCAACTAAAATTGAAACTGCACCAAAAAATAGCCTCATTAAACTATCTTTTGCTTCATTTCTTTTTTCAATGCTATATCCTCCAACAATAAATTTATATGAAGTTATAACAACTGCAATTAATATTAAACTTCCAGAAATTCCAGTCATTATTTTGTACCAATTTATCATTGAATTCCATTGTTCATCAGTAAAAGGTGCAATATCGCTTGAATCTTGTGCAAAGATTAATTCGTCATAATTTTTAAAGCCAACTCCTAATTCTTTTTTAGTAGTTAAATCAAAAACTGCTTCAGCAATTCCACCGTATCATTTTTGCAATAATTTTCTCAAAAATCCCACCATCATCTTTGTCAATTGTTTTTTCAATATCTGTTTTTGTTGTTTCTTCATTGCTACTGTCTTTATCATTATCTGTAAAAAAGTTTGCATTTGTTTTTGGAATAAAAATGCTAAAAAAAACAAGTACCACTAAAATACTTGCAATAATTTTCATATTTATTTTTTTCAAAACTTTTCCTCCTTTATACTTTAAGCATTTCTTTTTCTTTCTCTAAAACTTCAATTACAATTGCAGAAACTTTTCCCTCCATATATAAAAGAGCTTCACCTTTTTTTGCTTGTAATAAAAATTCTCTCGTACCTTTTGATAATTTAAAAAACTCAATAACTTTATCAACACTTGCTGGTGATTGTTTCATTATTATTGCTGTACCACAGGAATTAAGACTTGCTCTACCTTGAGGTGATGCTGTAAATTCTTCAGCCATTTGACTTGCTAAAACTAGTCTAACGCCTCTTTTTCTTGCTCTACGAGCCAGTTGTTCAATAAAGTTTGCTGTTTCTTCATATTTTAGCATTGTCCATGCTTCGTCAATATAAATTGATTTTTCATCATATAAATTTGATCTTCTCATATATTTTTCTGTAATCCATGTTGTGATTACTAAACTTGCATAAAACTTTGTTACTTCATCCGTTATGTTAGATAAATCAAAATCTATACATATATCATTTATATTGATAGTACTTTGACAATCAAACATTCCTAAACTTTTACCTCTTAAAAATCCTGTTAATATATCTGCTAATTCTTTGGAATTTTTCTTACTTGCTAAAATTCTTTGGAAATCTGAAAGAGTAGGCATCTTTTTCTTTATTTTTCCTAATGTTAATTTATTTCCTACTTTTCCACCTTCTTTTTCGTATAAACTATCTCTATGTGATGTAATTCCTTTTTCCTTATATGTTTCTATTACACTTTCTTCAATATCAACTAATTCTTTTGCATTTAAAGGTCTGTCCATATAATTTTTCATTATTCCAGATAGAATTGCTCTAATTTCTGCAACTTTATTCAAAATGTTTATCTTTTCTACTCCATTTTCTTCTTTTTCAATGTCAATATCAAAAATATTAATTCCTGCATCTACTCCTTGCTTTATCGAAATTACTCTACCTCCTAAATTTTCGGTTCTTTTTTTATATTCTCCTTCAATATCAAGAATTGCAGATTGAGTATTATTTGTAACTAATGACCTTGATGAAAGAGTATCCATTGTTACTGATTTTCCTGCTCCAGTTATACCTAAAATAACTATGTGAGGATTTGTTAAATTTTTATCAAATGTGTCTAAATATACTGGTAATCCTGTAAAGTAATTTCTACCAATTGGTACACCATTTGGACTAGATTCTGTATTAGAATTTGCTATTGGAAACATTGTTGCTAATCCATCTGATGTTACATTTCTTTCATAATCAAAAATATTTAGCTCATTAAATGGTAAATTTGACTTTAATCCATCTAATTGTCTGAAATTTAAACATCTTGCTTTAGCAGAAATCTTTGAAAATTCATTTTTTAATAAGTTACTTTTTGCATCTAGTTCTTCTAAATTTCTTGCATTTATTCTTAATAAAATTGTTATAAAAAACAATTTATCGTTTGATGTCTGTACTTGTCTTCTAATTTGGTCATAATCATAAATCATTTTTTCTAATGGATGTATTAAATCAATATTTCCCTTATTTTCGTATGTTTGTCTTTCAGACTCTAATATTGTTACTTTTTTATTTAATTGCCTTATTACACTATCGTCATTTGCAGGACGATTAATTATGCTTAATGTTACATCACCAAGCATATTAAATATTCTATCTAACCATCCTAAATATGTTTTACTTGGATATGTAGAAATCACAAAACTTCTTGTGTATTTATCATCTCCTAAAACAATATAATCTCTTTTTTCATCTATGCAATCTGGTATTAAAAGTTCAATTAGTTCTGGTACTTTTTCAAAAATATTTTCTTCTTCTTTTTTTGATTCCTTTTTCTTTGTTTTTGAAATAGATATTTTTTTCTCACCTTTTTTACGTTTTACTTTTTGATTTAACATAAAAATCTAATCCTCCTTTCTTTATGATATTTCTTAATTGTTCATTTGAGTTTTTGTTAAGTTCTCTATATACTAACTCAACTATATCCATATCAGACAAAAGTTTTGTAGTTACTTTTATGTTTGATAAACTATATCTTAAATCCTCATAGTATTCTTTTAATTCTCGTTCTGCCTTATCATATGGTTCAAATGAAGTTACAATAAGATAATTTTTTCTAACATATAAGTCATCTTCTTGCATTATACTCTCTAAATACTCTATAATACTTTTTCCATATTCTTTAATATTACTATTTCGTTGTTTGTCAATATTTTCTCTAATATTCTCAATTTTGTCGGTTGTATCTATTTTTTCAATGGTACTAAAAAATTGAGTTTGATTTGTAAATGTTTTTGCTATTTTTCTTAAATTATTATCAATATTATTTTGTTCCTCATCATTTAAAAGTCTATACTCTATACTTCCAAGTTCAATAATTATGGAATGACTATTATTTATTGTTAGCATTTGATTTTTAATTTCTTCAATTCCCCATATTGTTTTTATGTTTTTCATTTGTTTTTTTATACTTACTTTTTCCTGTGTACCTAAATTATACATTTTATTGTTTTTCTTTAAATATATTGGTAGTATTATTATTAAAAAAATACTTGCCAACATAAAAATTATTGTAATTATCATTTTCATTTACCTTTCTCTAAAATATATTTTTTCTTTCTGAAGAAGAAATTTAAAATATAAATAAAGTATTTATCGGCATTAGTTTCATCAATCTTTAAAAATGCAAACAATATAAACATTGTAGTAAATGTTAAAAACAAAAATGATTTAATAAAAATATTAATCATAGGTACAAAGAATATTCCAAGCATTGTTGCTCCAAATATCAAATATATTGCTTGTCTGATTGATACATACCCACCAAAAACTTTTTCTTCATGCTTAAAGTTATATGGTACATTATATATTTGCATTTCTTATCCTCCAATCATTGAACCTGAGCCATTAGTTGATACACTCAAAATTATTCCTGACACAATTAATGCTAAACTTAAAAGCATAAATCCTGCTGCTACCCAAGCAAGTCCTCCAATTCCTTCAGCTCTTTTATTTGGATTATTTGCATTAACTATTAACTTTATTGCAATAATAACAATACTAACGAACATTAATACAGAACCGTACTGGCATTGCTAATTTAATAACTGCATCTTTTACATTTTGCGTTGCTGTTTCAACTTCTTGCGTACCTATTGTTGTGACTGCATAAGTTTTTATATTCATTAACATTACTGATACTGTTGTAGCTAAAGATGTCAATTTCAATTTATTCAATTTGCTTTTTTTATTCTTTATTTTAGTTTTCATCTAAATTTTTCCTCCTTTACTTGAAACAAGTTATAACTAATGGTATTGCTAATATAAATACTTGTAATAAAATACATATTATAAAATTTTTAATACCAAACTTAATTGTTTTTTCGGATTTTATATGGCTTCCGAATTAGCCAAATAATTAAACTTGTAAAAATCAAAACTGTTAAAGAAATAATCAGAAAAAAAAAGTGTTTTCCATTATATTTCCAAACATAAGATTTATACTAGAAGTTGTTTCTAAATTATATGGTTCAATCATTTATAACCTCCATTTTAGTCAAAAAAATAAAGCTATTAATTAGCTTCTAATTTTCTAATAATACTTACATAGTAATAGTCATAAAAACTTTTGATTTCATTTTCTGTATTTTTATATGTTTTTTCAAAAGATTTACAACTATCATATACATCTATAAAATTTTCTCTTTTAGATTTTTCTAATAAGTGTCTTTTGTTTTTTATATATAATTCTTTTATTGCATAAACTATAATCTTCAGTTTATCAATATTTTCTTTTTTAAAAGTCAATAATATATCTTTTGTATAATTAAATTCTAACCTTTCTATTATTTTATAAAATTCCTGAAAATCTTCTGTATTTTGAAAATCATTTGAAATTTCCCCATTATTATTTATAACTAAATTAAATAATCTATCTATCTTATTATTTATATTATTCTCTTTAGCAATTTTGCTTATAGAGTATGTGTTTTTTTGCTTATAGGGGTATGAGCAATTTTGCTTATAGGTATAGAGTTCACTTTGACTATTCACTCGTTCTTTAATAAAAATTCTTCTTTCAATTATCTGTTTATTTTCATTTCTTATTACCTCGACAGTAATAAATCCTAATTGTTGTAAATGTGAAATCCATCTAGAAATTGTCCCAGGTATTACTCCATATAAGTCAGCAAAATATTTATTACTTGCAAAACAGTATCCTTCTTTTCCCATTAGACATGTTATTTCACCATAAAATAATCTTTCTTGAAATTTCAACTCTTTACAATATCTTATACTTGCAGGGATAATTGCATAATATGAAGGTTTTTCACTTTCATTCACATTGCTATTACCTCCTTGTTATTTATTTTCAGTTCCAATCATTCTAACTAAAAAATTATAATTTTCACTGAACATTCCATCTTTTGTATCACTTTCATCATCTAAATTATCATATTTCCAAAACCACTCAATTTTTATAATTTTATTTGAGTTTTGCAATATATTTCCATTGATATCTTGTGCTAATTCGTATATTGAATTATATATTTTATTATTTAATCCAAATTTTAAATTTGTTGGTTTATTAACTTCTTCTTTTACCTGCATTTGATAAATAATGTCCTTATTTCCTCCAACTGTATTTAATTTAATATAGAATTGTCCAGACGTTCCAGGATGTATTTTAGTTGTATTTGTAGTCTTATCATATAATTCAACCTTTTTATAGTTTTCATCTCCATAATTAAAATTAAATACGTACCTATCGCCAATAAATTTATATTCATAATTTAACGAATCAAATAACATTTGTCTATTTATATTTATATTTGTATTTATTTTTGGCATTAAAAAATATAATAAAGGAAAAATGATTAATGCTAACAATAAAATAAAATATAAAATCGTGTATTTACACAATTTTAATTTGATAAAATAAATATTATTATCCTCATCAATAAATTTCAATATATAATAACCATTTTTCTTAATTTTATCGTCATTTTTTAATTCTTTTATTTTATTTAAATTATCGTCTACAATAAAAACTTTTCCTTTAAATTTCAATGAAATATTTTTATGATATTTATTTAATTCATTATTTAATTTTGGAATTTGATTATTTAGTTTTATTTCTGTATTAGTTCTTTTCACTTTCATAATTCCTTTCATTTTAATCTTGTATAGCACTAGCTTTTATAAAAACATTGCTATTTATATCATAACTATTTTCTTGATTGTTCTTATTATATTTTACATTTAACCTATATTGATGCTCTTGTTTTGTTGTGTGTCCAAGCCCTATATAGGATGTTTTTTGATTATTCAAATCTATTTTTTGGTTATCTTTGTATAGTGTTAGAGTAATTGCTTTGTCTTGAGCTGGTGTAATTTCTATCATATACTTTAAATTCACCTCATTAATATTTGAATTATCATAATTCTTTACTTTAAAATAATAATCTACTTCTTGATTAGAATTATTAACAGTTTTTTTGTCTGTATTTTCTAAGACAAAAACTGGTTCTGCAATTTCTGTTTTTGACTCGCCTAATATTTTTCCAAAAAATCTTGAATATGTACCAGTTGTTAAAATACAAGCAAGAAACAGTATTATGCATAATACTATTATTAAAATTATAATTTTCTTCTTATTTTTCATTTTTTTACCTCCTAGTATATTATCCACATTGAGCTCCGATAACTGTTTCAGACGAATTTCCAGCGTTATCATATACAACAATTTTTATTTGTCGATAACCTGGCTTAAACCAGAAAGAATCTGCCATAGAGCCTGTAATATTAGTTTCACCTGTCCACCCTCCGTTCAATTCGTAGTATGTTAAAACTCTGTTTATTCCAGAACCAGAATCAGAACAAGAAACTTGAATATTAACTCTGTAACCATATCCTGAAGAACGAACCTCATAAGTAGGTCCACTTGTTATCCAAGCACGAATTGTTGGTTTTATATCATCCACCCAATTTGCTGTATAACTTCTATTACCTGTACTTCCTTTTGATACTATAACTGTTTTAGTAGCACCTGATAAACCAGTTCCTGTCCATCCTCTGAAAGAGTAACCTGTTCTGGATGGTGTAACTAAATTGAAACTTGCTGTTTCAATGTTATATGAAGTCTTTTGACCTGAAATTGAGCCACCATTTGTATTATAAGAAATAGTGTAATTTATTACAGACCAATTAGCAGTATATGATTTATTACCTGTGCTTCCTTTAGCAATTTTTACATTTTTAGTAGCACTTGATAAATTTGTTCCAGTCCACCCAACAAAATTATAACCTACCTTTGTTGGGGTTGGTAATGTAAATTCATTACTTTCAATGTTATATGAAGTTTTTTGTCCTGAAAGTAATCCACCATTTAATGTATAAGAAATAGCAAAATTAGTTGGAGTCCAGTTAGCTGTATAGCTTCTATTTCCTGTACTTCCTTTTTTAATTGTAACATTTTTGGTAGCACTTGATAATCCAGTACCTGTCCAACCTAAAAAAGTATATCCTGCTTTTGTTGGTATTGGTAATGTAAAATTATCTGATTCAACATTATAATTTTTATTCTGACCTGTTAAATTTCCACCATTCAAAGTATAATTAATACTATAAGAAGTTGTTTTGAAACTTAAACTTATTGTTGTACTATTGTTTATAGTTCCTTTTAGTGAATTTATATCTGTTTCCAGAATATACCCTTCATTTACTTTAATATTTTTTATTTCATATGTCGTTCCAATAGTCATTTTTCTGTTAAAACTAGAAATTGAAGTTGAAACTTTTTTTCCATCTAAATATAAATCTAATGTTCCATATCTATTAAAATTATTAATTATAAAATCACAAGTCTTTATATTTATAGTGGTAAATTCAGTTTTTTCGCTTTCTACTACATATCTACCGAAAACAACAGAACAGCTTGAAATTATTATAAGAATAATTAGAATAATAAACTTTG
>ULPC01024218.1_pt1 | contig 39183 bp, 28 predicted proteins | sample 1953181 | NCBI WGS metagenome assembly ULPC01 (sample SAMEA4835620, study PRJEB28245) | human gut metagenome | biome: gut microbiome; material: fecal sample | place: Denmark | collected 2008
AGAGAAGGCGACTTATCATGAGTTGACCGAAGGTATGCGTGCCTGGGTGTTATCCACTCGTCACCTCAATTTAACTGGTATTTAACTAAAAATACGTTTATTAATATTAAAACATACTAAAACGGGGGGGGATTTTATAAAATCTACAAAATTATATACCTTTGCAATCGGAAATCAGTCTCCAAGTAATATAAAGGGATTAGTTTATATATGTTGAGGACCATTTGATAAGTCATAATAGGTTTATATTGGTTAACAACAAAGCAACAGTAAGATTCAGTACAAATATTAATATAGTAATTGATAATGAAAAGGAAAGCAGTTTTGCTGTTTGTTATTTTAGGAATTAAGACAGTAGGTTACTCACAAGATTTCGCCTTGAAGACGAACGGACTCTATTGGGCGACAACCACACTCAATATCGGCGTGGAAAAGGCAATCAGCAACCAGGTAACCCTGGAAGCAGATGTAGCATACAACCCCTGGACATTCAGGGAAGACAAGAAGATGCATCTTCTCTTGGTGCAGCCAGAAATGAAATACTGGCTATGCGAAAAGTACGAAGGACATTTCGTAGGTATCCACCTGCATGGTGCTCAATTCTACGGAGGTTTTGGCAGCAAGCTCTACGATGGCTACTTGGCTGGCGGAGGCGTAACATACGGTTACGACTGGATTCTATCCCCTCACTGGAACCTGGAGGCAGCCATCGGTGTGGGATACGCCCACCTCTGGTACAAGCAAAGCCCTAACTTGCCCTGCATCAAGTGCCAGGAAAAGAAGAACGACAACTATATCGGTCCTACCAAGGCTGCACTATCATTAGTCTATATCTTTTAAAAAAAGTGCATCATTTAATCACAAAGAACATTATGTATGATAGAATGAAACTCAAAATAGTATATCTGGCTATTGCTGGTTTAGGCATGGCTTTTCTGTCGGCTATGACTTCATGCAGCAAACAGAACATAGTAAGTGATAAAAAGATTACATGTACTCCCGATTCCTTTATGCTCATGCCAGATAGCAGCAATCAGGCTGCACTCAACCTTCAGGTTCATATCCCGAAGCATTATTTCTCGAAGAGAAGCCGTCTCTTCGTAATACCTGTATTGACTGACAGCGACAGCATCGTGGCTAAATACAAGCCTATAGTGCTGGATGCGCCAATCTACAGCAGGAAGATGGAACGTAAATGGGTGCTCGATAGTATTGCTGATCCATACGATTCTATTGCACAGAGAGTTACGAACACGAAAGTAGATTTATCCGTGTTATATAACGACACCATCACCCTGCCTGCCAACTTCCATAAGGGAAGCCTCGTGGCAGTGGCTTCTGCCGACGGATGCGGCGAATGCCGTGCCATCAGCCATACCAAGATAGCCGATGTGTTCCGTCCGGAAATCAAGAAGCAACTGCATCTCAACTGGATGAAGCATACCTTCGAGATCAAGCCGAAGATAAGAGAAGGAAAGGGCGTGGCACGACTTGAGTTTGCTATCAATAAATATGATATCAATCTCAAGATGAGCAACAACCAGGCTGAGCTCGACCACATGTTGAGCGATATAGTTCCAGTGCTCAGCGACAGCCTCGCTACCCTCACTTCTTTGGGCATCTATGGTCTGGCATCAGCCGACGGCCCGCTGAAGGTTAACACCCCACTTTCCCGCAACCGTGCCAACTCAGCCCTGAAGTGGCTGCTTGCGCACATAGAGAATGGCGACAAGGTGAAGAAGATAGCCCGTATCGGTTCACGCCCTGAAGGATGGCAGCCAGTATTGGATGCGATGGTGGCCGCCGGCGATGCCGACAGCACGATGGTGAAGAACATCCTGACCCGATATGCCAACTTCAACGATGATGTGCAGGAGCGCTATATCCGCCGCCTGCCTATCTGGAACAGCATCAAGAAGAAGTATCTGCAGAAGAGCCGTAGCGTGGAATACACCTACACATACATCATCAAGAACTTCACCACCGATGAAGAAATGCTGCAGATGTACGAGCTCCGTCCAGATGCCTTCAGCGAAGATGAGTTCCTGCATGTGGCACAGATTGCAGAGAGCGCAGAAAAGCAGAAGCAGGTGTATGAGACGACTTTGAAATATTACCCTATGTCGAAGATTGCTGCCAACAATCTTGCCATCCTACTCGAGAAAGAAGGCAAGGTGGATGTGGCTGAAGAGATATTGAACCGCCAGAAGGCAGAAGAGACTCTGATCAGCCAGAAGGCACTCACAGAATAAATAACAGCGTATGACAAGATTAAAAGTTATCATATATGGCATGGCACTGGCTATGTCATTCACCTCGTGCATCCGTGAAAATCTGGACCAATGTCCTCCTCTGCGTATCAACATCGAGGTGAAAGACAAGAATTATTTCAATGTTGATCAGACTGTTCCTGACGAGAAACGAGATGAGAATCAGTCGTTTAGATCATTTGTTCCGTCTCTTTCCTATCGTCTGAGCCGACTCAACGACGACGGCACTCAGCAGGTTGTCGTAGAAGAAAAAGGTTTCGGAGTAGAGGGTGATGGATTAACTTATCCTGTAAGCTTTGACCCCGATATGCCTTTCGGAAAATACGTCTTTACGGTATGGGGAGGTATGAAGAAGCGAGGCGAACTCAATCTGGATAAAAACGAGCTGTTGCTGCATCCGGAGCACAGTCAGGGCGATGATGTTTATCAGGTTTGCGATACCCTCGTCTATGATGAAAACCATTATTGCTATACCAGCGAGATGGAGCGCACCAAGGGAAAACTGGTTATATGGACAGAGAATCTTCCTGCCGGGTATCACCTGATGGATACTGAAGTAAGCCAGCTCTATGGAATAGTAAATCCAAGTTTCCTATATTCTGAAGAGACCAGCGTCTTTCATGAATCGGAAATTGAAGCTGGCGCCAAGACCAAGACCTCTATTTTCCTGGCTCCTTCTTTCCAGAAGGAAGAGTCAGTGGTGGATGTCAATTTCTATAAGAATAGAGGCGAAGGCGCAGGCAGCAGTTCTTCTGTGTTGAAGCCTGATGACGTGAAGGTAAGCATGGAGCGCAACAAGATTACGGTGCTGAAATATGTGTACGATTCCGACCGCAATCGCTTCACCATCTATATGAAGGTGAACGACAACTGGGAGGAAATTCACGGTATGATATTGGATTGATAATTAATTTATACTTAATTTTTAAATTTATAATTTATGAAAAAAGGTATGTTTTTTGCGCTTGCAGCAAGCAGCTTGCTGTTCAGCGCATGTAGCAGTGACGACGCTGTGGTTAGCACAGAGGGTCAGAACGAGGCAGTACAGCAGATTGTCTTGCAGGTAGCAAGTAGCGGTGATGGCTTGACAACACGTGCAGGCCGCCCATTGTATTCTTCAGAGGCTTTGCAGACTATCCAGAATGTTCGCGTTTTGATTTACAACGCTGATTCGAAGGCTATTGTCAAAGACGCAAAGTTGGATTGGACAACAAGTACAACGTATACCAATCATGGCCGCCAGCTTACTCTTACTTACAAGGGTGATGAAAGACTGAGTGAAGGTAGCTACAAGGTTATGGCTGTAGGTTACAGCAATAACAGTGACTACACCTATGCTTTGGATGTAACAAGTACAGGTGCACTTTCCGGTAATTACAGTGACATCACTGCAACCTTGAAGACTGGCATAAAAGATGCAGAGGAAGTATTCGCTGGTGATGCAGAGCTTACAATCGGCCCCGATAAGAAAATCACCAACCTTACTGATGGTGAGGAGAATGGCGTAGCAGTAACCTTGCATCGTCAGGTAGCTGGTAGCTTCGGTTATTTCCAGAACATTCCTGCAAGTGTGAATGGCAAAGCTGCCAAGACCCTTCGTCTCGTAGTAAGAGATAAGAATGATAAGTTGACTTTCAACAACTTCAACAGCTCATTCACAACAACTGGCAGCACTATCAAGTATTACGTTAATGGTTCTAAAAGTGGAGCAGCACCTGCTTCAGATGCACAGTTCAAAGATGGTGGCAATGGTTATGTGCTCTACTCTATCGATTTGAATACATGGTTCCCTAGTGGTGATGAAAACAAGGACGGTCTGCTGAATGCTGAAGATAGCTGGAACCACCCTAGTGATGTAAGGACTCAGGTTGTGACGGGTTCTGTATTCGGAAGCAACTTCGTTATTCCATTTGCTTTGACACATGAGAAGAGCACCATGGAGCTTCAGCTCTTGGATGCTGATAACGATATCATCAAGACTTGGACCGTTTCTATCCCAACAGATGATGTAAATCATGATACCACAAATGGAAATGTTGAAGACGAAAGCGCTTCTATCTTCAACGTGGTTCGTAACCACATGTACAACTTGGGTGTGAAGACTTCAAATGGTACAACAACACCTCCAGATCCAAGTAATCCAGATCCAGATCCAAGTACACCAGATCCAAGTAATCCAGATCCAGGTAATGACGAGCCAGAAGACTTGAGCAAATCTCAGAACCTCATCTTGAAGGTGAACGACAACTGGGAGGTTATCCACGAGATGGAGTTGGGTGATTAATCTTACTATATGCTCTTATAAAAAATAGGCAGTATTAAGAAAAAATATCCAAGGGATGCACAGTGCCCGCTATAGGCACTCGCATCCCTTACTATCCCAACATCACAATATTTAATTTATTATTCATTTTATACTCAATTCCCATTCAAATCGAATAGGCGAACATTGAAATCGAATAGACGAATATGATGAGAAAATCTATAAATATAATCCTCGCAGCCAGTCTCCTAATGAGCTGCAGCGCAAGCAATGATGCGCCTGATACCCTCGCCGACGGCTCGCATGCCGTGAAGTTGGACATGAGTGTGGGTGTAAGCGCAGGCCTTGTTACCGACTCACGAGAACTTGATACATGGGATGGAGCACAGCAGGTGAATGATATGAGAATCTACGTCTTCAGATGCCCCGCAGAAAAGAAGGGCACCCCCGGAGAAGCATATACCTATTGCATCCCTAATGAAGAAGCAGCCAATAAAGGTTACTATTCCGTTGACGCATTTAAAAATACAACACCCTACTATTCTGCCGAGCACCAGAACATGCCCGAGCAGCATTCATACACCTTCAAACCCTATTTGCAGAACGGCTACTACTACCAGTTTCTAGCCATAGGAAGAGATGACAAATACGCAACGAAGAAAGTACTTACAGAACCCAAATTCACTGAAAACGAAACGAAACTGGAGGACGCAAGAATCGCCCTCACCGAGGAGGAAAAAAACAGCGCCAATCTCGGTATCCTCAATACCACAGAGCTGTTTAGCGGCATTCTGCAAGACGAGAATACCCATGAGGAAGCCCCCGTTCTCGTAACGGAAGAGACGAGATACTTCCACCGCACGCTGACCGCCAGCCGTAACGTGGCTGGTCTGATGATTTACGTAGAAAACATCCCGGCACAGGTGGAGTCGAATGCAGCAGGCGCCGGGAGCCCCGTTACCTTCACGCCCACCTCTCTATCCGTTGTAGCCACCGGCATCAGCACCGAAACGCTGATAAGGCAGAAGCAGGCACCAGCAGATGCTGAACCGTTGACTTATCAGACGTTGGGCACCATCGACCTCACCCCCTCAAACGGATGGACCGTAGATGCTGAAGAGAACATATTCAAGCGAGCTGAAGACTCCCAGAAAGGATGGAAGGCAAACAGCTACATGATAAGCAACTTCATGATGCCTACACCAGAGGAAAAAATGCAGAAAAGCAAGAACTCGGCTGAGAACGAGACCACCTTCTATCTGCATTACACGGATGGCAAGAACCACAGGTACGACAACATCAGGAAGTCTACAACCACTGGCGACAAGTTCAAATTCCCTATCGAGGCAAACCACCTGTATTGCCTGGGAGCCAAGAGTAAGACCGTGAACCAGCCATACGACCTGAAGGAGTATTACGAGCCGGTGATGACCGACGTGAAGATTGAGATAGAACCGGCCTTCGAAAAAAAACATGAATTTGAAACAGAATAAACGTTACAAAACAGCATAAAAACGGAAATAGAATATGCAGAAATCAAGATTTAGCATCTGTAAGATAAGCGCCATCAGGATGAGCGCCATCAGGATGAACGCCATCAGGACAGGCATGGCGGCAGGTTTTTGCTTCCTCCTCGCACTAGCCGCGGGATGCAGCAGCGATGCCGATCTGCCACCCTATCCAGATGGCAGCAATGGAGATGCAGGCATGAATCAGCCTTCGGAAAACGAAGATGAGATTACGACTGTTCCCTTCACCATCACTCTGGGCGGATTAAGCGGCAGCGATGGCAATGCCAAGCAAGACGGCAGAAATACCCGTGTAGCTCCTCCTGGTGCAGGATCCTCTTCCTCGTCGGGCACAGAGGACAACGGATATGCCGAGACCGACAATGTCGATGCCGTAAGGCTGATAGCTTTTCGCCGAAGAGTTCAGAACAATGGAGAAAATACTGCAACCTATGATGCCGCAGTCAACGATATCCAGGGCTTCGAGTACGACCCTACCAACGACAGGGTGATTACTGGGAAACCCACGGTAGAAGACGGCAAGGAAGATGATTATCTTTCGGGAAAGCCCCACAAGCACTATGTGGTAAAGGGCACCTTCGGCATCAGCAGGGGCTACGAATACCGCATCATCGCCCTCGCTTACAATAGCCAGGAGAAATCGCCCTATCCGCAGTATGAGGGAAACAATGTGGTTACCACGGAAATGCTCAATTTAAAAAAAGGTACTACATTTGAGGAGTTCAAGGCCACGTTTGCGAGTTACCTGGTCAATGATGGTGGCAAAGACGACACCCCCAACAACTGGCTTGACTATCTAAAAAAAATATACGGACGTCTAGGTTTCACATCAAAACTGTATAATGTAGAGTGCTTGAGCCGCCAGCTCATCACGGTGCCGCAGCTCTTCTATGGCACCCTCTACCAGCAGGGGGATGACACCCAAAATCCAATCATCTCTTCTGCTGATTACCAGAAGGAAAATCTGGGGAACAACACCCCTACGCCGCTTGTAGGAACACTCTATAGAGGCATGGCAGAAGTGGAGGTTCATATCACTGCAGCCCATTACAGCAAAAACAAAAAAGTGCAGACGCAATGGTATTGCCTACTTGCCGACAACGTGTTTACCCAGATGCCTCTTACCAGCTACGACGGTTTTAAGCAGGGTAGTAAACCTGTCGAAAAATATTCAACAAAGGGAGCCTATACCGCCATCGCCTATGCCCCCTTCCCAGATGAAGAAGGCAAGGAAGTGGTGCTCAAGGCATTTGTGCTGCCAGGCAAGACCCATCTTGCCGTGAGAATGGGCTTCGATGCCAAACCTTACGCCCTCAACTCTCTGATAAAGGCGAAGGATATGATGTCTTCAGAAGCAGCCACGGGCGTCATCGTGGTGGATGGAGTCAACAACCTCTTCTATCTGAGGCGAAACCATAAATATGTCTTCACATACGCTGATCAAAGCAAACTTACAGACGATGAAAAACGTCTGCTAGATTAAGATCAAGAGAATTATCAAGACGTTATGCTATGTTTTAAAATCAAACAGACAATGAAACTGCATTTTATATACAAAACTTTCATATCATTTGTGTTAACATTCCTGATGGTTGTGCCCGCCTCTATCCAGGCGGCACAACCCAAGGATGACATCACCAGTCCCTATTTCGAGAGTACTGCTGTTAGAGACTCGTTCAAGAACTGCAAGAAACCCATCTGGACCAACAACTGGGATGATCTGCCAGACGACAATCAGCAAGACCATTTGGTGAAGTTCAACAATGACCCCAAATATGGCAACATGACATTCTGTAAGCTGCGCAACCGCCGTGCCCTTACAGGCGAATCGTGCACCATTAACAAATTGATTGGTGTGGTAGACGTAGGCAGCTGGACCAAGAATCTGGGTGCCCTTACCGACGATTCACTCGACAACTATGCACAGGTGAACTCCGTGGTACGAGCAGGGGTAACCGTAGACCCGATAGTAAGTGTAAAAGATATGGACAATTACTATTCCAAGGGAACGGTGGCAGGCTTTACCATCGTGGCTGGTTCGGGTAGCAGCGTGCTGAGCCTCGATGTAATTAAGGCATTCTCCATCGGATTCTATCGCGACGGCAAACTGAAGGGCGTAAAGGCGGTGAGAGAAGGACAGGATGGTTCGGGAGTAACGCTGAAGCTGCTCCAGATACCGGGTTCCGACAACATCTGCGCCATGCTGACGGCAGAAAGCGACTGGCTCTTCGATGAAATCACTCTCGACTGCTCGGGCGGCATTCAGGCAGAAGTGGCGAATATTCTGAAAATCAAATATGCCTTCGTGGGCGAATCTACGGAGTTTACCATCACCGATGGAGGCATCAAAAAATACAACGAATATGTCGATGGCGACAAGCAGGTGGCGCTCAAAGAGATGAAAGGCTGGTGCCCTGTTCTCCTCGGCATCCCCCTGCCTTTCCCTGACGACGATATAACGAAGATGACAGATGATAATCTGGACAATTTCGCCACCATCGTCCCTCTTCTTAACATAGGTTACCAGGGCGGAGCCAAGTTTATGATGCAGGACGACAAGAACCCGCAAGGCGAAGCATTCGAGGCTGGCATGGAGGCTGGCTTCAAATACAAGATGGATGCCCTGCTGAGCCTCAATGCAGGAACATGGATCAACGTGCTGCTCTTCGACCGCGAGGGAACCGTGGTGCAGAAAGAAACAATTTCTGCCCAGGTGCTCAACCTCTCGCTGGTGCAGATTGGCGACGGAACGGTGAGCATCAAGGCAAAGGTGCCGTTTTCAGGATGCGAAATCAGATTCCTTACGGGTGTCGGAGTTAACGCAGGCACCATCGGCATCCACTATGGATTCGTAAGAATGGCTCCAGATGTATCCCACCGGTGCCCCATCAATCCTACCATCAGCAGCAATGTCTGCCAATCGCAGACTTCGTTTACTCTCCGTTCCAATCCGAAAGTAAGCGTAACATGGAAACTGACGGGTGCCTGTGATTTGGAAGGCAAAGACATCCTGGCCACCACCCCCGTGAAGGTGACTGCCGATGGCCATGTAACCGGCATGCTGCCGGGCAAATATACCTTCACGGCTACGGCTAAGGACGGATGCAGCGACTCGACCACCATCACCGTGGGCGGATTCGGAATGGGTGAAACGCTGTGCGGCAAACCGCTTGCCAACGATTCTGAAAAAGCCGTCTATGCTCTCTCCACCGACAAGCACGCTTCCTCAGGTTCGCTGATTTCCATTTCCGACCTCAAAAATCCTCAGAATATTCTCAACAAGGATGATACTTCGTATGCAGAATACATCAGCGGTATCAACCTGGGCAACAACCTGGGCATCATCGGTATCAAAAGAATAGAAAAGGATAGTCTGATATATGATGCTGCCGACAGATATCCGAACGAGAAACCGGAAGATGCCGTGAAGCGAGCGCAGCCCAAGCGCATCGGATTCGTGGTAGAAGCCACGGGAACGGTGCTGAACCTGCATGCACTGGAGTTCTTGCAGATAAGATGCTATCATAACGGCGAGGAAATATATCGCCATCTGATAGACGAGAACAATGCCATCAGTGCTGACCTGATAGGTTCTGAGAAAGTGCAGAAAGTGAGATATTCCATCGAGGTGCCTTCCATCGACAAGAATGGAAAGCCAACCCAGATGGACGAGTTCCAACTCTGGTATTCGGGTGCAGTCAATCTAGGCGTTTCTAAACTCCGTATCTACTATGCCTTTATCGAGGAGGCTTCCGACGACTGTTCTTCGCCACTTGCATGTAGCAGTATGGTGATGTCGCATAATCATTCACATACTACCATCAATGCTAATGAAACCAAATTTGGCGGAGTGGTGAATGTGGCTACTGTAGATGATAACTTAGGTTATCTGGTAGATGATGACTTGAATACCTATATGGCGGTTGCCAATACGGTAAGTGTGGGAGTTAGTCAAACATTCGCCGTAAAGATGGGTAGAACACTCGACTATCATCATCAGTTGGGAATTGTCATTGACAACAAGACTTTCCTGGCAGCCGTAAACGTAGGAGACTGGCTAACGGTAGAAACCTTCAAAGACGGTAATTCTACGGGAGATAAATTTACCGACTGGAAGGTGATTTCCGCTAAAGTAGCGGGTTATGGCGATAAGAATATCCTCTTCCTTCAGCCAAAGAAAGCGTATGACGAGGTGCGATTTACTTTAGGCAAAATTGGAGGCGTATTGGATGTGCATAAATTCTACGGACTCGTGACACGTGGTGATATTGATAATGATGGTATCCCTGACTGTAAGGACGACCAGTCGTGCGTAGATGGTGTAAAAGATATCGTTGTCAACAATGTATGCGTAGGAGATAAGATTGTCGTAACTGCTACCGGATTAACCGGAGTAGATTATCATCTTTACTTCGGTGATAAGAATGCGGGAGAGAATGGCATCGTGTCTCTGCATTCAACATCAGACACCAAGGACAATATCCAATATACCTACACCACCAAGGAGCCGGGCGAATATCAGCTCACCTTCTTCGACGGCAGCTGGACGCCACTCTCTTCAGTAATATATCAGGTTCATCCATTACAGACCCGATGGCTTCCGAGTGCATCTACCAATGAATGGAACAAGTGGGACAACTGGAGCGACGGTTCGCCTTACTGCTGCACCAACGCCATCATCTCGTCGGATGCCGATAACTTCCCAGTGCTGGGCACTGCAGTGAAGCCAGCCGACTACTGCTGCAAGGACATCTTCTTCGAACCCCGTTCGGCGGTGGATAACGTACCTTCGCTCAACTATCGCAAGGCATGGGTAGAACTGGAGCAGAAGCCGAACCATTACTATCTGCTGAGTGCACCGCTCAAGCAGATGTACACGGGCGATATGTTCATGCCTGCCGACACCACGAAGGCGAAATACTTCGAGGATCTGAACGAAGAAAACTGGAAGGAACAGCGCTTCAACCCGAGTATCTACCAGCGCCTCTGGGCGGCTGCGTATCCGGGTAAGATTTATTCGCTAGACAGCGGAAATCCGGTTTTGCAGGATGAAAAGCTCGACGTGAACGAGGCCACCTGGTCGCACAACTTCAATGCCGTGGCTAAGCCTTACGGCATGGGGGAAGGCTTCTCTATGTGGATAGACAACGGCAATCTGCCGGCTACCAATAAGTTCAGTATCCGCCTGCCTAAGGCGCATACAGAATATAGTTACTTCGTGGATTACGATCAGGAGAAAGTGGCTAGTGAAAAAGTGACGAAAGATGCAGATAAGATAAACCGCTTCATCTACGAACCGGATTCTCCGAAGGAGGGCGACTTGACGATGGAATATAAGTATCAGTCGGGAGGCAAGGACGTGACGGAGCACCGCACGGTGTTCGTGGGGCAGAGCGAGTATCCGATTACGCTGAATTCGGATACTCCTACGAATACCTTCTTGCTGGGCAACCCATTCATGAGCCGCCTGAATATCGAGGAGTTCCTGGAGGTGAATGAGAACGTGAGGAGTGTGAAGGTGGAAGTAGAGAATGAATCAGGAGGTATGGAAGAGCAGACTGTAAGCAAGGACGCTTCTACGGGCAATGCCACCACCATCGCCCCCATGCAGGCATTCTATGTTACCACAAATGGTGAGGCGAGTAAGCAAATCACCCTGCTGCTCACCCCAGAAATGATTGATGGAAGCAAGAAGGCTACTGAGGAAAGTAAACCTGCTGAAGCCAAGGGACTGAAAGTGTGTGTGGAAAGCCTGAAGACGCGAAGCAAATCAGCAGCTATGCTGGTGATGGAGAATTCAGAAACTGCTTATGATGTTTCTGCCGGTTCTTCTTTCAAGAACTCTGTATTGGTTCCAACTCTTCTGGATAGTGAAGTGAAGTCACCTTTGAAGGTATTTGGTATTCAGCAGAGTCAGGCTTACGATATCCTTCCGATGACTGGCGCTACATCTTTAGGAATCTATCTGTCGCAAAAGGATAGCATCCGTATCGAGGTAAAACCTATTCAGGGTGTTGATATGAGCGGATATGTTCTCCATGATATGCTTTCGGGTGCCGATTATTCACTCGATTCTCCTCTCATTATTGCGGATGCCGAGACCTCGTTAGGCAGATTTGTTATCAGAAGCCGTTATGGAAGTACAGATGTGACATCTGTCGATACTGATCAGCGCATCAGTATTGTTCAGGAAGGTTCTTCTGTCCTCGTGCAATCTGCCAGCGGTCAGCTCAAGAGCGTTAAGGTCATAGACCTGAATGGCAGAATCATCAGCAGGGTACAGGGAAATGGTTCAAGGTCTTTAAAGGCGAGCATAGCCACAGGCATTCAAATCATACACATAGAATTGACAGATGGTAGCAGTAAGGACTATAAGATGATTTTCTAAGTGAAATCAGAATAGCTAATTACATCTTTTACTTATAATTATCCCTGCCAGCTTGTGAAAGCTGGCAGGGCTTTTTTTAGTGGGTTCATAACTGAACTTTCGCATGTGGTTCAAGTACGGGCTGAAGGCCCAAAAGCTCCTAGCCCAGGGCAACGCCTTCTTCAATCTTGTGTTCCAACTCCTTGAGACTGGTGTGCTTAGGATAGTCGGGCTTGATAGTTAAACCTTTCAGTTCATCACATAGCGACTTGAAATAGAAAAATTCAGTTGGTCCTTCTCCCAAAATCAGTGTTGTATTTCTTTGCTTGCCCATAACTAACCCCTTCAAATCTACAAATATAGAACCTAATTCAGGCTTTGCTCCTAATCTGCCAATTAACAGAACTTGATAGTCATAACGAACTCCCTCTGCATAAAAGAAAACACACATTTCTGTAGGTTCGCTCTTTGTCAACGCAAAAGGAATGCATCTTGTAATCTACATATCCGCTATTATATTTTTTATGAATTGCCCAGATTCTTAATGATTTCCAAAGGTAGCTGGGTAGCTTTGGAAACCTGTTCTGCTGGAAGTCCCATTGCCAGCAAACGTTGAGCCGTTTCAATGTTAGCTTCTATTCTCCCTTCTCTTTTCGCCGTATCAATAGAGTTCTTGATATCCCGATATGCCATCTTGCTTGCTTCATATCGTTCTTCTACCTGTTTCATACGCTGTTTGTTTTATATCTTATGCAAAGATAAACTTAATATTTGTAACATCCAAACTTTTAGAGCGTTTTTTTAAATTTTCTTCTGCCACAGCCTTCGTTCCTATCCTGATTTATTCAGGTTTCCCTGATTTCTTCAGTAAAGGGGCGAGGAACTTGTAGGTATATCCTTTCTGCTGCTTCACCATTTCTTCTGGTGTACCGGCAAAGAGGAGCTGACCGCCGCCTCGTCCACCTTCCGGACCCATGTCGATGAGCCAGTCGGCGAGTTTGATGACATCGAGATTGTGCTCGATGATGATGACCGTATTGCCACGGTCTACCAGTTTCTGGAGTACATCCATCAGGATGCGGATGTCTTCGAAATGCAGACCGGTTGTCGGTTCATCGAGAATATAGAGCGTCTTGCCCGTATCACGCTTCGAGAGTTCGGTAGCCAGTTTTACGCGCTGACTTTCACCGCCAGAGAGGGTAGTGGAACTCTGTCCTAACCTGATGTATCCGAGACCTACATTCTGTAAAGCCTTGATCTTCTGCAGTATCTGAGGAACATTCTCGAAGAAATCTACCGCCTGGTTGATGGTCATGTCGAGAACATCGGCGATGCTCTTTCCCTTGTATCTTACCTCCAGCGTCTCGCGGTTGTAGCGTTTGCCGTGGCATACCTCACAAGGTACGTAGACATCCGGCAGGAAGTTCATCTCGATGGTCTTATATCCGTTACCCTTACATTCCTCGCATCTTCCACCTTTCACATTGAAGGAGAATCTGCCCGGCTTGTAACCGCGGATCTTTGCCTCGGGAAGTCCTACGAAGAGCGAGCGGATATCGCTGAACACGCCTGTGTAGGTAGCTGGATTGCTGCGAGGCGTTCTGCCAATCGGACTCTGGTCTACATTCACTACCTTATCGATATTCTCGATACCTTCGATGCTCTCGTATTGCATCGGTTTCTTGAGCGAACGGTAGAAATGCTGCGAGAGGATAGGCTGGAGAGTCTCGTTGATGAGAGTGGATTTGCCTGAGCCGCTGACACCCGTTACGACAATGAGTTTGCCGAGTGGAAAATCAACATCCACCCCCTTGAGGTTGTTGCCCGTAGCTCCGTGAATGGTGATATGCTTGCCGTTGCCTTCTCTGCGGAGGGCAGGCACCTCAATAGCCATCTTGCCGTTGAGATACTGGGCGGTGATGGTATCGGTCTTGAGCATCTCCTGGGGTGTGCCCTGAAAGACAACTTCACCTCCCTTGCGTCCCGCCTTCGGACCGATATCTACTATCCAGTCGGCAGCCCGCATCATATCTTCATCGTGCTCCACCACAATAACGGTATTGCCCAGGTCGCGAAGTTCCTTCAGACTATTGAGCAGACGTTCGTTGTCGCGCTGGTGCAGACCGATGCTCGGCTCATCGAGGATATAGAGTACATTGACCAGCTGGCTACCAATCTGAGTAGCCAGACGGATGCGCTGGCTCTCGCCACCCGAGAGAGAAGCCGACTGGCGGTTGAGCGAGAGATAATTGAGTCCCACATCGAGGAGGAAGGTAACGCGTGAGCGCAACTCCTTGATGATTTCGTGGGCCACCTTCGCTTTTATCGAAGGCAGATGCTGTTCCACTTCTTCGAGCCAATCGCGCAGTTCATCGATGTCAAGACTGGCTACTTCGGATATATTCTTATCCCAGATTTTGAAAGAGAGCGATTCTTTTTTGAGTCGCAAACCATGGCACTCAGGACATTCGATGGTAGAGATAAACTGGTCGGCCCATTTCTTGCCTGCCGCACTCTCGTCATCCTCCATCACCTTCTGCAGGTAGTCGATGATGCCATCGAAGGCGCAGAAATAGTCGGTAGAGGTATGCACCTTTTCCTTTTCTATCTTCACGTTTTCGAGTGAGCCATAGAGAATTTCCTGCATGGCATCGCCCGGAATCTCGCAGATAGGCGTCTTCAGGTTGAGGTCATACTTGCTGAGCAATGATTCTATCTGCCAGAAAATCATCTGGTTCTTGTATTTGCCAAGTGGAGCGATGCCGCCTTCATGGATGCTGAGTTTATCATCGGGAATTACCTTCTTGATATCAATCTGGTTCACCTTTCCCAGACCCTTGCAATGCGGACAGGCACCTTCGGGAGAGTTGAAGGAGAACATGTTAGGAGCTGGATCCTGGTAGGCGATACCCGTTACAGGGTCCATGAGACGCTTGGAGTATGTCTTGGCCTCTTTGGCACCTTTCTCAAGAACCATTACCATGCCGTCGCCCTGTTTCATAGCCGTTGCCACACTCTTGCGGATGCGTTCCTCATCTTCTTCCTTCACCACCAGTTTATCGACCACAGCTTCTATATTGTGGTTCTTGTAGCGGTCGGTTTTCATATTGGGAACGATTTCGAGGATGTTGCCGTCGAGTCGCACATAGAGATACCCCTTTCTGCGCATACTTTCGAAGAGTTCGCGGTAATGACCCTTGCGCTGGCGTACGAGGGGAGCGAGCAGGAAGATAGCCTTGCCCTTATAATCGCTGAGAATCATGTCGATGACCTGTTCCTCGGTATATTTCATCATCTCCTCGCCACTCTGATAGCTGTATGCAGTACCGGCGCGGGCATAGAGCAGACGGAGATAGTCGTAAATCTCGGTGGTAGTGCCCACGGTAGAGCGGGGATTCTTGTTGGTGGTTTTCTGTTCTATGCTGATGACCGGACTTAATCCCGTAATCTTATCAACATCCGGGCGTTCCATATTACCCAGGAAGTTGCGGGCATAGGCAGAGAATGTTTCGATATATCTGCGCTGACCTTCGGCAAAGATGGTGTCGAAGGCCAGTGAACTCTTGCCCGAACCAGAGAGTCCGGTAATTACGGTGAGGGAATCACGCGGAATCTCCACATCTATGTTCTTGAGGTTGTGGACCCGTGCGCCCCATACATTTATCTTTTCTTCTGAATTCATATTCCAATTCTGCTAATTGCTGTTTGCCTAATAGTTACTGTTCTGCTCTTCGGTATAACCTCTGAGCAGGTTGACATCACGTTTGATGTTATACACCACGCCATCTGCTCCCTTCGCCTTGACGAGACAGAAGTAGACACCCTCCTTGACCGGTTTTCCGCGGTAGGTGCCATCCCATCCCGTGGCAGGGTCGGTCCATTCATAGAGTTTCTGTCCCCACCTATTATATATATAGGCGTGGAACTCCTCAATGTTCCGGTAACCATCCTTGGGCTTGTAGATGTCGTTGATGCCATCGCCATTTGGAGAGAAGGCATTCGGCATGAGAAGAGAACTGACCTTGGTCGTCTCTTCTGTGTCGTCCTCCTCGTCGTCGTTGACTTCCTGAGCGTGTAATTGACACGTCAAAAGTGGCAACATGATGCAAAGTAATGCTATTTTTCGTCTCATTTCTAAAATAATTTGTGCAAAGATAATAAAAAGATGAGAGATATTGCGTCAGATGCAAGATTTTTTGTATTTTTGCAGATGAAAACATGAAATATTTGAAGATATCGTTAAAAAAATCTTGAGATATGAGACAAAAAATGAGATATTTCCTGCTGCTCGTTGGGCTTCTGCTCAGTGTCAGCATTAGCGCGCAGACTGTAAAATGGCGCGACATTTACACGGTTAAGAAGAAAGATACTATCTTTGGTATCGCCAACAAGTATGGATTGAGCCTTCCTGAACTGATGGATGCCAATCCGGAGATGAAGCGTGAGGGATACATGCTGCAGAAGGGAGCTACGCTCTTTATTCCATACACCAAAGACCAGAAGAATCCTAATCAGGTGAACGGTCAGAAGTCGGGGAATGGGGCGACGGTTCAGAAAACTGCTACAGCTCCGGCAACCTCAAAGGCTGCTGTTGCCAGAAATGCGGTAAAGGTAGGCGTGATGTTACCTTTGCATAATGTTGATGGCGACGGCAAGCGAATGGTGGAGTATTACCGCGGTTTGCTGCTGGCTTGCGAAACCCTGAAGCAGCAGGGCGCCGATATAGATGTGCATGCCTGGAACGTTCCTATTGATGCTGATATCCGGAATACACTCTTGCAGGAGGGCGCTAACCAATGCGACATCATCTTTGGTCCACTTTATACCAAGCAGGTGGCTCCGCTGACCAACTTCTGCAAGACCTACGGCATCAAACTGGTGATTCCGTTCTCTATCAGCGGAGATGATGTAGAAAGAAACAAAGAGATTTTCCAGGTTTATCAGAGCGATGAAGCGCTGAATGATGCGACCATCAAGGCATTCCTGAGCCGATTTACCAATGTGCATCCTATCTTTGTAGACTGCAATGATTCTACTTCGAGAAAGGGCAACTTTACGTTCGGTCTGCGCAAGGAACTGGAACGCAGGAAAATCAATTATAGCATCACCAATGTGAATTCAAGTGTCGAGCAGTTTGCCAAGGCTTTCATGCCTTCCAAGCAGAATGTGATAATCCTGAATACGGGACGTTCGCCACAGTTGACTCAGGTATTGAACAAGCTTGACGAATTTGATGCGAAGTATCCGGGTGCAGCCATCTCTCTCTTCGGCTATACCGAATGGCTGATGTATGCCAAGTATAATCTGGAAAGATTCTATAAGTATGATACTTATATCCCTTCCACCTTCTATTATAACCCGAACTCAGCACAGACCAAGGCGCTTGAGAGCCGTTATGAGCGATGGTTCCATCAGCCTATGATGGTGGCACAGCCAAGATTCGCCATCACCGGTTTCGATCACGGAATGTATCTGATTCAGGGCGTCAAGAGATATGGCAAGAACTTTACAGGTGAGCGCCAGCAGATGACTTACCAGCCGGTGCAGACTCCACTCCGTTTCGAGAAGACCAGTAGAGGAGGATACAAGAACAAGAGTTTCCAGTTGATTCACTATACCTTTAATCATCAGATAGAGGCGGTGAAGTACTAGTTTATAGTTTACAATTTATAGTTTACAATTTATAGTTGATAATGAATAGAAATATTGGGCTGCTGATTCTGATGCTCATCTTCGGAATTCCAGTTTCGGCACAGATAGGAGAGCATCGTAATGATTTCGCCATCGGTTTTAATGGGGGCTATATGATGAGTAGCGTAGGATTCATACCCGAGGTACAGCAGAAGCAGCACGGCGGACTGACGGGCGGTTTTTCGATGAGATATACCTGTGAGAAATATTTCAAGACCATCTGCTCTATCTATGCCGAAGTAAACTATGCGCAGGCAGGATGGGAAGAGGATATCCTGGATATGGAGAATAATCCGGTGATTATCACCGAAACCCAAGAGGCGATGGCTTACAAGCGTACCATCAACTATATTCAGGTGCCAATCTTTGCGCATCTGGCATGGGGTAGGGAGACAAGAGGACTGAATATCTTCGTGAATGCCGGTCCGCAGTTTGGCCTCTATCTGAGTGATTCGCAGAAGACCAACTTCTCGGTAGAGCACATGCCGGCAACCGACAATAACCGTGTAAGTCCGGTGGTGGCTCAGGATACGATGGCAGTCAAGAACAAGCTCGATTATGGTATCGCCCTGGGTCTGGGCGCTGAATACAGTATTCCGAAGGTGGGGCATTTCCTTGCCGAAGCCCGATACTACTATGGTCTGGGAAATATCTACGGTGCTTCTAAGCGTGATTATTTTGGAAAGAGTAACTACGGACAGATTGTTCTGAAACTCTCTTATCTCTTTGATATCACCAGAACGAAGAACGTGAAACGGAAATAATCAATAATCAATAATATGTAATCAATAAAATGATAACGGGTTTATCATTTATGTTTTGAAAAAAATGAGTACAACAGAAAAAATGCAGATGAAATTGAGCGACTCTAAGTCAGCTCGCTGGACCGCCCTCCTCATCGTGAGTATCACGATGATGTTCGGTTACTTTTTTACAGATGTGATGTCTCCACTGGAGCCTCTCTTGACAGCAGCCAAGGGAGCAGAGAATGGTCTCGGACTCGGATGGAATTCGGATGAATACGGCTTCTTCTCTGGAGCTTACGGATACTTCAATGTGTTCCTCCTGCTCCTCTTCTTCGGTGGTCTTATCCTCGATAAGTTTGGCATCCGTTTCACTGGTATCCTTTCTACCGTCCTGATGTTTGGTGGAGCCTTGTTGAAGTGGTATGCTTTAGGTCATGAGTTTGACGGAATGGTTGCTGTACCATTCTTCGGTACTTACAGTACGCAGGTAGTGATAGCTGCTCTTGGCTTTGCCATCTATGGTGTAGGATGCGAGATATGCGGTATCACAGTGAGCAAGGTTATCGTGAAGTGGTTTACGGGCCATGAGTTAGCTCTGGCAATGGGTGTACAGGTAGCTACGGCTCGTTTGGGAACTGCTGCAGCTCTGAGTGCTTCTCTTCCTTTTGCCAAGGCAATGGGTGGTGTATCTGCTTCTGTTGCTTTGGGCGCTGTATTGCTTTGCGCTGGTGTACTGGTTTATCTGGTTTATTGCGTGATGGACAAGAAGGAGGATGCTTCTGTGGCAGCAGTGGCTACTGAGCCGGAAGAAGGTTTCAAGTTCTCTGACTTGGGAGGTCTTTTCAAGACAATAGGTTTCTGGTATGTGGCTGTACTCTGTCTGATGTTCTATGCAGGCGTATTCCCATTCTTGAAGTTTGCTACCAAGCTGATGATTTTCAAGTATGGTGTGGATGCTAATTTGGCAGGTCTGATTCCTGCGATGTTGCCATTCGGTACCATCTTCCTCACACCGCTCTTCGGTAGTATATACGATAAGTATGGCAAGGGTGCTACGCTGATGATTATCGGCAGTTGCCTCCTGACCTTTGTGCACGTCATGTTTGCCCTGCCAATCAACTCATGGGTGCTTGCCATCGTGCTGATGCTCATCCTGGGCATCGCATTTGGACTGGTACCATCAGCCATGTGGCCATCTGTGCCAAAGATTATCCCAATGAAACTCTTAGGAACTGCATACGCCCTTATCTTCTACATCCAGAACATCGGACTGGCTCTCATTCCGGTATGGATTGGTAAGGTAAACCAGGCGAATACCGCAGCCGACGGCACCATCGACTATACCCAGACGATGACTATCTTTGCCGGTTTCGGAGCAGTAGCCATCCTCATCGCTTTCCTCCTCTTGTGGGAAGACAAGCGAAAGGGATATGGATTGCAGAAGCCTAATGTGAAATAAGTGAAGAGCGAAGAACAAAGGAGTAAATTGAGTGAAAAGTAAAAAACGAAGAGTGTAGAAACCGTTTGCTCTCTGTTCTTCTAAATTTTTTAAAGTGTAATTTTTAAAAGAAAGGAAATAACCATGAATGCGACACCTGAATCATTGATTAAGGACTATGCTGACCCGATAGAGCTGCAGGAGATTGACAAGTTTGTATGTTCAGAGATGGGCAGACAGATACACCGGTATATCAAGGGTATGTCCGGTACCAAGCAAGCTATGTTGAAATTTGAGGAAAGGCTAGCCAGCCTCTCTGTACCAGAGAAGGAGAAGGCGATAGCCAAGTATATTGATCTGAACAGAAAAGCATTGGATGGTCTTGACTTGAAGATGATTCTGGTCCGTTCGGTAGCCAACTATTGTGACACCTTCCAGTATATGCTGGATTTTGTCAACGATAAGCGCAAGATGGTTTTCTATTACCAGCGCATCAAGGCGAAATACATTCAGTATCATGAAGTATTAGGATGGAAAGTTCGGTATGAAAGATCATCAAGGCAACATCTTACTCTCGCCAACTTATGATTTCTTGCGCACCTGCTACATTTATAATGATGACTTGAGCATCATGCCGGTAATAGCAGAGAAGAATGGCAAGATGGGACTGGTAATGCCGGATGGTAACGATACGGTAGTGGCGGATTTCCTTTACGACGAAATTTGCTTGCGTGATGAATATCCTTACTTCGAAGCATCCCGTGAAGGTATCAGTGGCTTTATTGATAAGTTTGGAAACTTTGTTAGTAGTTAACAGTTTATAGTTAATAGAGAAAGGGCAATCAGATTGGGATGAACCAACTGATTGCCTTTTTTACTTTCGTTGCTATGAGCAACTTGGTTTTATCTATTTTTCTCTCGTCTTCAATGCCTAGTGAAGAAAAGCAAAAGAATTCTTCGTTCTTCACTCTTCACTTAACTTATCCCAAGTACTTCATCAGGATTTTGATCTTACCGCTATCACGGAGCTTGATGATACTCTTTTCGCGAATCTGGCGAACACGCTCACGGGTAAGGTTGAACTCGCTACCGATTTCCTCCAAACCCTTCTCGTGGCAACCGATACCATAGCAGTAGCACAGAATCTTGCGCTCACGGTCTTTCAATACAGAGTTGAGAACGCGGTCAAGCTCGCTCGCCATAGACTCGAAGTCAACACCCTTGTCGGTACGGCTGTCATCACCCGAAGCCATCACGTCGACCATCGCATTGTCATCATCATCGCTACCGAATGGAGCATCGATACTCATGTGGTGATTATCTGCCTTGATAGTCTGGTCGATTTTGCTTTCTTCCATCTTTGTGATTTGAGCGAGCTCAGCAACAGAAGGTTTGCGCTGGTTCTCCTGCTCAAACTTACTGATTTCTGCACTAATCTTACTCAATGCACCTACCTGGTTCAAAGGCAGGCGAACGATACGGCTCTGCTCGGCAATAGCCTGCAGGATGCTCTGACGAATCCACCATACGGCGTATGAGATAAACTTAAAGCCGCGGGTCTCGTCAAACTTTTCAGCAGCCTTTACCAAACCGATGTTACCCTCGTCGATGAGGTCGGTAAGAGAAAGACCTTGGTGCTGATATTGCTTAGCAACAGATACAACGAAACGAAGGTTTGCTTTTACCAATTTCTCCTTGGCACGTTCTCCCTCACGACCGCCTTTGCGAATCTTCTGGGCAAGTTCGATTTCTTCATCGATAGAGACCATAGGCTCTCTACCAATCTCCACCAAGTACTTGTCGAGTGCTTCACTGGAACGGTTGGTTATACTCTTACTAATCTTAAGTTGTCTCATAAATATCCTTTTACCTTTCTATTTAGAATTTTTTGAAGTATTTTTGTGTATCCCGAAACCTCCTCATGGTTTCGGGGTGCAAAGGTACGAAAAAAAATGCAATTACGTTGTAATATAAACGGATTTTTTTAATCTGATTTGTCTGTTTTTTAGAATTTTAGCCGGTTCCTAGTAGAAAAATGCTATGTGAAGTGCGCTTTTTGGTGCAATAAGTTTGAAATATGGAATAATTTATGTATCTTTGCACAAAAATTGCGAGAAAAGAATGACTAAATAATAAAATTACAACAAAACAAAAAATTATGTTTGAGAATCAACCAAAAGGTCTGTGGGCCTTAGCTTTGGCAAACACGGGTGAGCGTTTCGGCTATTACACCATGCTTGCTGTGTTCTTGCTTTATTTGCAGGCCAACTTCGGTTTTGAAACCGGATTGGCAAGTACTATTTACTCTACATTCCTGATGATGGTTTATTTCCTTCCTATCATCGGTGGTATCGCAGCCGACAAGTTTGGCTTTGGACGTATGGTTACCACAGGTATCTTTATCATGTTCATCGGCTATCTTGTTCTCTCACTTCCTCTTGGCAAGGAAACCGTTGCCGTTGCTGCTATGGGTATTTCACTTATTCTCATCGCTTTGGGAACCGGTCTGTTCAAGGGTAATCTGCAGGTGATGGTAGGCCGTCTCTATGATGAGCCACAGTATGCCAGCAAACGTGATTCCGGTTTCTCACTCTTCTATATGGCTATCAACATCGGTGCTATGTTTGCTCCTACTGCTGCTATCAAGATTATGAAGTGGGCGCAGGAGAGCCTGAGCGTTTCAGTGGAGGATTCATACCACTTCGCTTTCGCCGTGGCTTGTGCTTCGCTGATTTTCAGTATCGCTATCTACTATGCCTTCAGATTTACATACAAGCATGTTCTTGCTTCTGAGACCAAGAGTAAGGATGATAAGACTTCTGCCAAGGAGACAAACGAACTTTCTAAGGCTGAGACCAAGGAGCGCATCATCTGCCTCTGTCTCGTATTCGCTGTGGTTATCTTTTTCTGGATGGCTTTCCATCAGAACGGTAATACATTGACACTCTTTGCACGCGATTATACACAGAAGACTTCAGAGGGGCTGCAGTCAATGGCGTTCGATGTTACCAACCTCGTAGCCTGCATTTTTGTGGTTTACGGTTGTTTCGGTCTGGCACAGAGCAAGACTGGCAAGGGTAAGGGCATCTCTCTTGGTGTTATTGTTGCTGCCATCGCTTTCCTCTTCTACAAGTACAGCAACCTTGAAGGTGCCGTAGATGTTGAGGCTCCTATCTTCCAGCAGTTCAACCCATGCTATGTAGTGGCATTGACACCAGTGAGCGTTGCTTTGTTCTCATGGCTTCACAAGATTGGCAAGGAGCCTACATCGCCAGAGAAGATTGGTTTGGGTATGCTCGTTGCTGCTCTCGGTTTTGTATGGATGGCTGTAGGTTCTATGGGTTTGGAGCTTCCTTTGACACAGGGCGATCCTGCTACAGAGGGTACACGTGTAAGTGCTAACCTCCTCATCTCTACATACCTCATCCTTACATTCGCAGAGCTTCTGCTTTCTCCAATCGGTATTTCATTTGTATCGAAGGTAGCTCCTCCAAAGTATGCTGGTTTGATGATGGGTCTCTGGTTTGGTGCAACAGCCATCGGTAACCAGTTGGTTATGATTCCTGGCATCATGTGGGGTCAGAACTTCAACCTCGTTGCCATCTGGGGTGTTCTCGCAGGTATCTGTCTGGTTTCAGCTTTCTTCATCTTCTCTATCATCAAGAAATTGAATCGCGTAAGCTAAATCTTAGAATTATAATATATAAAAAAGGCTTGCTTCATTACGGAGCAAGCCTTTTTTATATATTATTTCTTCAACCACTTGTCTAACCAGCCGAAGAAAGTGCGCTGCCAGAGCACGCCGTTCTGTGGCTTCAATACCCAGTGGTTCTCATCAGGATAGATGAGGAGCTCGGCTGGGATGCCACGCATGCGGGCTGCATTGAAGGCGCCCATGCCCTGGTTGGCATTGATACGGTAATCCTTTTCGCCGTGGATGCAGAGGATTGGAGTATCCCACTTGTCTACAAACTTATGAGGACTGTTCTCGTAAGTCTTCTTGGCGTTGGCACTCTGGTCCTTGTTCCAGTAAGCATCCTCGTATTCCCAGTTAGAGAACCAAGCCTCCTCGGTATCGGTGTACATGCTCTCCAGGTTGAAAGCACCATCGTGAGAGAGGAATGCCTTGAAACGCTTGTTGTGATGACCGGCGAGATAGTATACTGAGAAACCACCGAAGCTGGCACCTACACATCCCAGACGATCCTTGTCTACGTAAGGAAGATTGTTGGCAGCATCATCAATAGCTGAAAGATAATCGTTCATGCACTGGCCTGTCCAGTCGCCAGAAATCTCTTCGTTCCATGCGCTTCCGAAACCAGGGAGACCGCGGCGGTTTGGCAATACGACAACATAGCCGTTGGCTGCCATGATCTGGATGTTCCAGCGGTAGCTCCAGAACTGGCTTACCGGACTCTGAGGACCACCCTCGCAGAAGAGAAGGGTAGGGTACTTCTTGTTAGCATCGAAATTAGATGGCAACATGATCCATACCAGCATCTGCTTGCCGTCGGTAGTCTTTACCCAACGCTGCTCACACTTACCCAGATTCAACTGGTTCAGAATATGGTCGTTCTCGCGGGTAATCTGCTCTACCTTGGTACTCTTGGCATCTTTGCCTGGAGTTACGATGTAGATATCAGTAGGATGACTCATGCTAGCCTTGGTAGCAAGAAGCTTGTTGCCGTTGTTGGCAAGCGAGATGCTTCCGTAGTCAGCCCACTCGTTGGTAATCTGCTTTACTTCGCCCTTGAAGTTAGCCTGATAGAGGTTCAGGGTTCCGTGCCATACGCCGATGAAGCTGAGGCTCTTGTTGTCCTTGTTCCATACGAAGCCCTCTACGTTAGAGTCGAACTTCTCTGATACATAGTTCTTCTTGCCGGTAGCGAGTTCGTAAACACAGAGGCGGTTGCGGTCGCTCTCGTAGCCATCGCGAGCCATGCTCTGCCAAGCGATGTACTTGCCGTCAGCAGAGAACTGGGGGTTCACGTCGTAACCCGGATTGTTCTTCAGATTCTCAGGAGCGTTGACAGCCTGGTTCTTCATGCTCTTGGTAGCATCAATTTTAGGCTCTACATAGCCAGCCTCCTTGCAGAGGTTCTTTGTCTCGCGCGTACCTATATTATATAGATAGATATCAGAATCGGTAGAGATGGCATACTGAACGCCCTCCTTCTTACGGCAGGTATAGGCGATGGTCTTGGAATCCGGACTCCATGCCAGCTGCTCGATGCCACCGAATGGAGCCATAGGGCACTCGAATGGTTCATCCTTCAGGATGTCTTCGCCGGCATTGATGGTACCGTCTTCAGCCACATCAGCCACGAAAGGATGGAGAAGGCTCTCTACGTAGTGGTCCCAGTGGCGATAGTTCATATCAGTTACGAGACGGCCGGTAGCCAATGGAAGATCAGAAGGATTCTCCTTGATGGTTCCGTGGTAAGGGAGTTCCTTGATGAGGATCACCTTCTTGCCGTCAGGAGAGAAGCGGAAGCCCTGGATGCCCAGCTTGTCGTTGGTGAGCTGCTTTCTGCCTGTACCGTCAGGGTTCATGCTCCAGAGCTGTCCGTCGCGGATGAAGGCAATCTTCTGTCCGCCCTGAATCCAGGCAGCATCTGTTTCGCTCTTTGCATCGGTGGTCAGTGCCTTCTGGTTCTTGCCGTTGGCATCCATGATGAAGAGCATCTGATGACCCTTGTTCTCCTTTACACTGTAGTAACCCACCTGGTACACCACCTGCTTGCCGTTAGGCGAAGCTTCGGCGCCACCGATACGTCCCATTGCCCAGAGAGCCTCAGGAGTCATCAGGTGGTTTTCTACCTTGATGTCATTTTTCTGAATCATAGTCTGTGCATCAGCAGCTGTGACCATCGTGAGAGCCGCAGCAGCTAAAATCATAGCTTTAATCATGTTTCTAATTTTACTGTTATAATGTTGCTTTGTTGTTATGTATCCTATTTGTCTTAAATCTGATCCAAAGCCTGCTTGATATCATCGAGGATGTCTTCTACATCTTCGATACCTACAGAGAGGCGAATCAGATCTGGCGCAACACCTGCTTCCTTCAGCTGCTCTTCGCTGAGCTGGCGATGGGTGTGACTGGCTGGATGGAGCACACAGGTGCGGGCATCGGCTACATGGGTTACGATGTTGATCATGTCGAGAGAATCCATAAACTTGATGGCTGTCTCGCGGTCTCCCTTCAATCCGAAGGCAATAACACCGCAGGTGCCGTTTGGCATATACTTCTGGGCAAGCGCATAATACTCATCGCCCTCCAGACCGCTATAATGAACCCAAGCCACACGCTCATCGTTCTGCAGGAACTCAGCCACCTTCTGTGCATTGGCACAATGCTGGCGCATACGGAGGTGGAGACTCTGAAGACCGAGGTTGAGGATGAATGAATTCATTGGGGCAGGGATGCTGCCGAGATCGCGCATCAGCTGAGCTACGAGTTTGGTGGTGTAGCCCATCTTGCCGAAAGCCTTCACATAGGTCAGACCATGGTAGCTGTCATCCGGTGTGCAGAGACCAGGGAACTTATCAGCATGAGCCATCCAGTCGAAGTTGCCGCTGTCTACTACCACGCCACCTACCTGTGAAGCGGTACCATCCATATATTTGGTAGTACTGTGGGTAACGATGTCGGCACCCCATTCGAATGGGCGGCAGTTGATAGGCGTAGCGAAGGTGTTGTCAACGATGAGAGGCACCCCATTCTTGTGAGCAATACGTGCAAACTTCTCGATGTCGAGTACAGCGCAGCCCGGGTTGCTGATGGTTTCGCCGAAAACAACCTTGGTGTTAGGGCGGAAAGCCTTCTGGATTTCTTCTTCGCTATCGTTCGGATTCACGAAAGTACACTCAATGCCGAGCTTCTTCAGGGTTACACCGAAGAGATTGAAGGTACCACCATAAATCTCATTAGATGTAACGATATGGTCGCCCGCTTCGCAGATGTTGAACACAGCATAGAAGTTGGCAGCCTGACCGCTGCTGGTTAATACGGCTCCCACACCACCTTCGAGTTCGGCAATCTTCTTAGCCACAACATCGTTGGTAGGGTTCTGGAGACGGGTATAGAAGTAGCCTTCCTTCTTCAGGTCGAAGAGCATAGCCATCTCCTCAGAGTTGTCATACTTGAAAGTAGTGCTTTGATAAATTGGCACTTCAATAGGTTCGCCGTTCTTTGGCTCATAGCCTCCCTGCACGCAGATAGAGGCGGTACGTAATTTTTTTTTCATTTGTTGGTTATGTTTTCTTTTAAACTTCATGTTTTTGCGATATGACATGTTATGCTGCCCATTGCAAGATGCAAAGATACGGCAAATCCTTGAGAATTAAGAATAATTTGCGTAAAACATTGTTCTATAGCCAGTTTTTTTTGTACTTTTGCAGTCAAATTTGCAAAATAACAGCGATATAGTTTTATTTAAAGTAGTATGAAGATAGGTTTCGATAACGAGAAGTATCTGAAGATTCAGTCAGAACACATCAAGGAGAGAATCTCACAGTTTGACGGAAAGCTTTACCTCGAATTGGGCGGTAAACTTTTTGACGATCACCATGCCAGCAGAGTTTTGCCGGGGTTCCAGCCTGACAGCAAACTGCGTATGTTCCAGAAAATCAGTGATAGCATCGAGATTGTTATTGTGATTAGTGCAGCCGATATAGAGAAGAACAAGAAGCGTGCCGACTTGGGCATTACATACGATGAGGACGTGTTGCGCCTTCGTGGTGAGTTCCAAAACCGTGGTTTCATGGTGGGGTCTGTTGTCATCACTCATTATAATGGCCAGCCTGCCGCCATCGCCTTCAAACAGCGTCTGGAGCGCGAAGGCATCAAGACTTACTGCCATTATCTCATCGAGGGCTATCCTCATAACGTGAGTCTAATTGCCTCTGACGAGGGCTTCGGTCAGAACGATTATGTTGAAACAGAGCGTCCGCTGGTTATTGTTACTGCGCCGGGGCCTGGCAGCGGTAAGATGGCGGTTTGCCTGAGTCAGCTTTATAATGAGAACAAGCGTGGTGTGCGTGCCGGTTATGCCAAGTTTGAGACATTCCCTGTGTGGAATCTCCCATTGAAGCATCCTGTGAACATCGCATACGAGGCTGCTACTGCCGATCTGAACGATGTGAATATGATTGACCCGTTCCATTTGGAGGCTTATAACAAGATAGCCATCAACTATAACCGTGATGTAGAGATTTATCCTGTGCTCAATGCGCTGTTCGAGGGTATCTATGGTAGCAATCCATACAAGTCGCCTACAGATATGGGTGTGAACATGGTAGGTTTCTGTATCTCTGATGATGAGGCTTGCTGCGAGGCATCCAAGAATGAGATTGTCCGCCGTTACTATGCGGCTACCAACAAGATGGCGGCTGGTGCTTGCAATGATGATGAGATCAATAAGATTCAGATGCTCTTCAATCAGGCTAAGATTACTACTGATTACCGCAAGGTGACGGTAGCTGCCAAGAATCATAAGAAGGAGACGGGTCATACCTCTTCTGCCATTGAGTTGGAGGATGGTACCATTATCTGCGGTCATAGCAGCGAGTTGCTGGGCTGTAGTGCCGCCTTGCTCCTGAATGTTACCAAGCAGTTGGCAGGCATCGACCATGAATTGAAGCTGATTCCTCAGTCGATGATTGAGCCTATCCAGCATACTAAGGTGAATTATCTCGGTGGTCACAATCCTCGTCTTCATACGGATGAGGTTTTGGTAGCTCTTTCTGTTCTTTCAGAGAATGATGAGAACTGCAGGAAGGCATTGGAGCAGTTGCCTAAGCTTCGTGGCTGTCAGGCTCATTGCACCGTGATGCTGAGTGATGTAGACCAGAAGATTTTCAAGAAGCTCGGTGTGGATATCACCTGCGAGCCGGTATTGAAGAAGTAAATTAGCTAAAAAAAATACCCCCGAAAAGGTATAATTTATAATGTCATTTAACAAATTATACCTTTTCGGGGGTAATGTTATGCGTTTGTAGCTGGAGTAACTCCTGTCACATTAGCTAGCGTGTCACGGATAAAAGCATTGATGGTTGTTCCTGCTTGCATTGCCATCATCGCAATACGACTATGGATTTCAGGAGTGATGCGGATATTTAAGTTGCCACTATAAGGTACACGAGGTGCCTTACCATTGGCTTTACATAAGGCAAGATAGTCATCTATTGCGCCTTCAAAATCCTTGCGTAATTCATTAACGTCTTGACCTTCGTAGGTAATCATATCCTTGCTCATTCCGAGAACCTTACCATATAGGCAATTGTCCTCCTCACTATAATCTACGCTACCCGTATAACCTTTATATTTTAATAATCCCATATTATGTTCCTCCTATTTGTTTATGTATCCGACTGCAAATGTAACTAAAAATAGTTACACTGCCAAGTATTTGGGGCTTTTTAACAATCTTTTCCTGGCTTTAAGTATGTAATCCTATAAAAAAAGCGTAATGAACACCTTTTTCAGGTAATCCATTACGCTTTCATTTTTATCTGTTAATCTTTATTTTCTGAGATTGTTCTTTTTCTCGTTCAGTTCTGCCTGCTTGCGCATCATCTCTTCCTGCTGCTTGCGCTGCATCTCCTGGAGAGCCTGCATTCTTGCCATCAGGCCGCTTGCCTTCTTAGGGTTGTTCTTGTTTTCCTGATAGCGCTTCTCAAGGATGGCGAGGAGTTTCTCGTCGTCGGTTGTCTTGCGCAGGGTCCACATGATTGCGGCACTGAAGAACAATGAGATGAAGTAGTAGAAGTTCAGACCGGCTGAGTAGTCATTGAACATGAAGAAGAACATCAATGGCATGAGATACATCATCCACTGCATCATCTTCATCTGCTCTGCCTGCTGACCTACCATCTGGTCGCGCTGCTGACGCATGGTCATCCATGAGTACAACAGGTTGGCTACACAGAACAGGATACAGGTCAAACTCAAGTGGTCGCCAATCAGCCAGATGTTGGTGTTCCATTCGATGATTGGGTCGAAGGTACTCAAGTCGTTCATCCACAGGAACTTCTCACCACGAAGCTGGATGGCATTAGGTACGAAGTTGAACATCGCAACCCAAACCGGCATCTGAATCAGCATAGGCAAGCAACCGGATAATGGGCTTACACCATACTTGGCATATTCCGCCATCATCGCCTGCTGCTTCTGCATCTGGTCCTCAGGCTTGTTATACTGAGCTGTAGCAGCTTCGAGTTTTGGTTTCAGCACGCGCATCTTGGCTGAACTCATGTAGCTCTTCTTCACCATAGGGTAGGTGATGAGCTTGAGGAGCAAGGTGATGAGAATCAATACGATACCCATTGGGAACACGTTGCTCAACCAGTCGAATACGTAGAGTGTGAAGAAACGGTTGATCCAGCGGATGATAGGCCATCCCAGGTATACGAGCTTCTGGAATTCCAAGTCCTTGCCGAAGGTGCTTTCCTTCTCGGTATTCTTCAGAATCTGGAAGTCGTTAGGACCGAAGTAAAACTCAAACTCAGATGCCTTCTTACCGGTTGGGTCGAAAGCTGTCTTCATCTTAGCCTGGAACTGCTTCAGATAGCCCGAACCCTTCTCCTGAGGGATAGATGTCATGAAAGCATCCTTCTCGAAGTTATCCTTTGCTACGATGATGGCAGAGAAGAACTGGTTCTTGAAAGATACCCAGTCGATGCTTTCTTCTATTTTCTCGTCAATCTTCTCGCTACCTTCGTTGAGGTGGTCGGTACCGCCTTCTACATTATGGTAGGTGAGGGTAGTGTAACGGTTTTCGAACATGAAACCACGTTCCTGCTGGCGTGCCTTGTCGCTCCAGTCAACATTCATCTTATTATAATTAGGTGAGAACAGATCCGCCATACCATTTGCCTGAAGGCTCATGTGCAGCATGTAGTCATCGCCCAACGTATAAGTCAGGGTGAGCGTCTTGCCTTCATCAGCCACAGCGGTCATGGTTACAGACTTGTCGGTCACGTTGGAGGGAGTGAAGTAAAGATCGCTGGTGATGATGTTGGCCTCCTTAGCCTCGAGCATGAACTTGAGGCTCTGGTCGTTACCGTCGAAGAGGGTTACGTCCTTGGCATCAGCCGAACCGTCTTTCACCTGCAGGTTGTGTCCCACATAGCCCTTGATGACAGCCTTCTCTACAGTAGCACCCTTGGTGTTGAGTGTTAATACTACCTTCTCGTTTTTCAATACAATCTTCTTAGCCTGGCCTTTGAGTGCCGAATAGAAGAGGGCGGTTGAGTCTGCCTCAACCTTTGCTTTGGCATTAGTCTGGCGCTTAGCAGCGGCAGCCTTGCTAGCCTTTTCCATCTCGGCATGTTTAGCCTTGGCGATGGAGTCCTGAACGAATGCCGCTCTCTGTTCTTCGGCAGATGGCTGGTTGTACCAGCTAAAGCCAATCAGCACTACGGCAATCAGGAGGAAACCGATAATGTTGTTCTTGTTCATTTTTAAAATTTGAAATTAAAGGAGTAAAGGGGATCACTCCTTTAACTCCTAATATTTACTTTTTGTTTTCTATTGCTGTCTTTACGAAATCCATGAAAAGTGGATGTGGTTTCAGCACCGTACTCTGGTATTCAGGATGATACTGTGTACCTACGTACCACTTCAAGCCTGGGATTTCTACGATTTCTACCAGGTCGCTCTCAGGGTTTCTGCCTACGCACATCATGCCGTTCTTCTCGAATTCCTGCTGGAACTCGTTGTTGAACTCATAGCGGTGGCGGTGGCGTTCCTGAATATGCTCCTTCTTATAGATATTGAACACGCGTGAAGCCTGTTTCAGCACACACTCGTAAGCGCCGAGACGCATGGTTCCACCCATATTTGATATGTTCTTCTGCTCCTCCATGATGTCGATGACATTGTGTGGAGTCTTCTCGTCCATCTCGCGTGAGTTGGCATCCTTGTAGCCCAATACGTTGCGGGCAAACTCGATGACCATCATCTGCATACCCAGGCAGATGCCGAAGGTAGGGATGTTGTGGGTGCGGGTATAGTGGGCGGCGATAATCTTGCCCTCGATGCCTCGCTGGCCGAAGCCTGGGCAGATGACGATACCGTCCTGTCCCTTCAGCTGTTCTGCCACGTTCTCTTCTGTGAGATATTCTGAGTTGATGAAGGTAATCTTCACCTTGTGGTCGTTGTAGGTGCCGGCATGCGAGAGACTCTCGCGGATACTCTTGTATGCATCCTGCAGGTCGTATTTGCCTACGAGACCGATGTTTACCACCTCTGTAGCCTTGTTTCTGCGGTCGAGGAATGTCTTCCAAGGACCCAGCGCAGGTTTCTCGCCGATAGGCTCGCCCATCTTGCGGAGGATGGCGGTGTCGAGGCCCTGGTTCTGCATGTTTACAGGCACCTCGTAGATGCTAGGAAGGTCTTCGCTCTGAATCACGCAGTCCAGGTCTACGTTACAGAAGCTGGCTACCTTCTTCATGATTCCCTCTTCGAGATGCTTCTCGGTGCGGAGAATCAGGATATCTGGCTGAATACCTACGCTCTGCAGTTCCTTCACGGAGTGCTGTGTAGGCTTTGTCTTCAACTCGCCTGCTGCCTTCAGATAAGGCACATAGGTAAGGTGAACGTTGATGGCGTTCTTGCCCAGCTCCCATTTCAGCTGTCGGATAGCCTCCATGTAAGGGGCGCTCTCTATGTCGCCGATGGTTCCGCCAATCTCGGTAATCACGAAGTCATAGTGATACTTCTTGCCGAGCAGCTTCACGTTGCGCTTGATCTCGTCGGTGATGTGAGGCACCACCTGGATGGTTTTGCCGAGATAATCGCCACGACGCTCCTTGTCGATGACTGCCTTGTAGATACGACCAGTGGTGAGAGAATTCGCTTTCGTAGTTTGAATGCCGGTGAATCGCTCGTAGTGTCCGAGGTCGAGGTCGGTCTCCATACCATCTACCGTTACGTAGCACTCACCATGCTCATACGGGTTCAGCGTACCCGGGTCGATGTTGATGTATGGGTCAAACTTTTGGATAGTAATGTTGTAACCTCTTGCTTGAAGAAGTTTACCGATGGATGAAGATATGATTCCTTTACCCAAAGAAGAAACCACACCACCAGTTACGAAGATGTACTTTGTTTCAGCCACGATATTTATAATTTAAATTAGAATAATTTGGGTGCAAAGTTACGACATTTTTGTGAAATGAGCAAAAATATTTCTAATAAAGGGCATAGATTTATGAATTATTTATTACCTTTGTGCCCAAAATTTATAAAATTAAGGTATGAAAATAAAATTTGGATTACTCGTTCTTGCGTTCCTTTCGGCTCTGACGCCTGTTTTTGCCCAGCGCAATTTGAAGAAGGTGGAGCCCGGAGAGGCATCGAAGAACAGGTTGGCTGAAATCTATGCTGACTCGCTCTTGATGTGCCGTCAGCGCATCGATTCCATGAAGATGGATTCCGGGGACAGCAGATATGCCCAGCTCTTTACGCCGCTCACCTTCTATCATGGGCCGGTAGCCCGCTTGTTGCGACTCAAGCCTCAGGATGGGGTGAAGGATTCGCTCGGAACAATGCTCGACCAGACGCTGATGGAGGTATATCTCAAGCGTCCCGACCTGGTGCGCAATACTGAGTCTCATCTCAAGGAGGTGGGAGCACCGCTGGCTGCGCAGAGCAAACCGAAGAAGAATCATCCTGACATCGTAGAGCAGGTGGCTCCGAAGGCGATTGAGGTGGATGCGGCGCCGATGGACATCGTCATCACCCGTCCTAACTTCTGGACCATAGGTGGCGATTATTATCTGCAGTTCCTGCAAAACTATGTTTCTGACAACTGGTATAAGGGTGGTGAGAGCAATTATTCGGTGCTCGGAAGAGTGACGATGTTTGCCAATTACAATGACAAGCAGAAGATAAAATGGGATAATAAGGTGGAGATGCGCCTGGGTTATCAGACTTCGAAGGGTGATACGGTTCATACGCTGAAGACGAGCGATGATATGATACGATACACCGGAAAACTCGGTCTGCAGGCTTCCAGGAAGTGGTATTATACCATCCAGCTGATTGGCCAGACTCAGTTTACGCATGGTTACAAGAGTAATGACAAGACGGTTTATTCCGATTTCTTCTCGCCATTCAATCTGAACCTCTCTGTCGGTATGGATTATAATGTAGACTGGTTCAATCACCGCCTGAAGGGTAGTGCCCATCTGGCTCCTCTGGCTTTCAACTGGAAGTATGTGGGCAGAGCGTCGCTGGCTACGCGGTACGGACTGGATGAGGGGAAGCATGGCATGACCGATTACGGTTCTGAGTGTACCTTCGACCTGTCGTGGCAGATAGCGGATAATATCAAGTGGAAGACCCGTCTCTGGGGATACACCACTTACAAGCGTGCTGAAATAGAGTGGGAAAACACCATCACCTTCCAGTTTAACCGCTATATTTCTACCAACATCTTCCTCTATCCGCGTTTCGACGATGGTGTGAACCGCAAAGACGATGATAGCTATTGGCAGTTTAAGGAATTCATGTCAGTAGGATTCTCTTATTCATTCTAAGATAAGTTTGCCTCACACGCCCTTTTAGGGCGTGTGGAGTACTTTCTGTTAGAATCGGAAGCAAACCTCGGCATCTGCCATGGAGTAATTATGCTTCGCGAGTGTCTTGTCGTTGATGAGCGCATACTCGGTAAGGATAGAGATTCGCTTGCCGATGTGGAAGTTCAAACCTGCTTCATACTGGGTTCTCTGCATGTTGCTCTTGCCGTTAGGCTGATACATGTCGTAACGTGCCTTCACGTCAATACGGCTGTTCTTTGGCAGCTGAGCCAATGGAGCGATAACCAATCCATATACACCCTGTGCCTTGTCACCGATTTTTGCATTCAGATTGCAGTCCTTAGCGTTGGCATCGTTGAAGTTGGTGATGCTCTTGGCAAAAGCCTTGCCGGTAGAGTGGATATACTCAGAACGTACGGTCCAGCCGTCTTTCTTATATTCGAAAGAGAAGGCGTAGCGGTTCTGGTTCAGGCTGCGAGTACCGCTGAATGTCTCTTTTACAGGTTTTCCTTCCTTGTCAAGAACGGAATTTCCAGCAGCATCTTTTTCGTAGATGATGTTTCCCTGTTCATCATCGTTCCATGTTCCCTTTCTTGCATAAGAACCGGTCCATCCGAAGGCACCGATGCGCATGCCGCTTACAGGCATTACCCATACACCACCAATCACATTCTTCTGCTGGTCAACGTCCTTGGTATTGGTTCCCTGTCCGTTGAATACACCAATCTGATAGTGCAGCAGGTTTCTGCCGTTGGCATTCTTGAGGAAATCGCCCTGGAACTGAAGACCGATGTCACGACCGTTGGATGCATGTTCTCCGGCACGGTCGCTGAAACCAGCCAGCTTGCTCACGTTCTGTGAATATCCCATGAAGCCCTGGTCGATAGGGTGCATCGGATTCTCAAAGGTGAACGGGTTCTTGAACTGACCGATCTTCACCTTGAAGTATTCATATTTCTGCCATTCAGCAAACAGGTCCACCATTCTCGGACTGGAACCGAGGGTAGAGGTGTTGCCGTTGAACTGAATCTGAGTTTTCCAGTAGAAGTCGCCTGCTATGCGGCCTTCGAGAGAGATACGCGCCATACGGATGTTGAATGAGTTGGATTCAGCATCTTTCTGTCCGCTGTACTGATACTGGGTCATTCCATACCCCGACAATTTCACGTTGCTCAACCATGATGGTATTTCGATGGTCTGCTTCTGCTGGGCGCTGGCTGAGACCGAAGCTACAGCCATGAGCGCCATGATGATGGTTTTCTTCATCTTGTTTCTATTTTGATTTCTAGGTTTATCTCTTTTCGAGCAATACCACGTTCTCTACGTGAGGGGTATGAGGGAACATATCCACCGGCTGTACGGCAGCTACCTTATACTCCGCATCCATCAGCTGCAGGTCGCGAGCCTGGGTTGCCGGGTTGCAGCTTACGTATACGATGCGCTTTGGTGCTGCATTCAGAATGACGTTTATTACGTCTGGGTGCATTCCGGCACGTGGTGGGTCGGTGATGATGACGTCAGGTCGACCGTGCTGTGCGATGAAATCGTTGGTCAGGATATCCTTCATGTCGCCTGCATAGAAGAGGGTGTTCTCGATGTTGTTCACCTGAGAATTCACCTTGGCATCCTCTATGGCCTCTGGCACATACTCGATACCGATTACCTTTTTTGCCTTGTGAGCCACGAAGTTGGCGATGGTTCCGGTGCCGGTATAGAGGTCGTAAACCAGCTCATCTCCGGTAAGGTTGGCAAACTCGCGGGCCACGCAGTAGAGGTGGTAAGCCTGCTCGGTATTGGTCTGGTAGAAACTCTTCGGACCCACCTTGAACTTCAGGTCTTCCATCAGTTCGTAGATATGGTCGTTGCCCTTGAAGAGGCTGAGTTCCAGGTCGTTGATGGTATCATTTCCCTTCTGGTTGTCTACATACATGAGCGATGTAATCTGAGGAAACTTGTCAGCCACCTGCTGCATCAGCTCCAATGCTCTCTGCTCATCGCCCTCCTCATCGTAGTGGAACTGGAAGACGAGCATCCACTCTCCGGTGTTCGAATTGCGGATCATCATGTTGCGGAGCAAACCGTGCTGCTCACGCAGGTCGTAGAAGGTATAGTCGTGAGAATCAGCGTATTCGAATACGAAGTTTCGGATCTCGTTGCAGAGGTCATCCATCAGCCAGCACTTCTTGATAGGATAAATCTTGTCGAAGGCTCCGGTGATATGGAAACCGATGGCGTTCTGGGCGTGGCGCTCCTTGAGTGATGTTACGGTATCATCCTCTTTCTGAGGGAGCTGAGCCAGTTCCTCGGCGGTGAACCATCGTTTGTTGCTGCATCCGAACTCTATCTTGTTGCGGTACTCCTGAGTCTTCACGCTGCCCATGATAGGGCGGAACTCAGGTAGTTCAATCTTTCCGATGCGGGTGAGCTGGTCTTCCACCTGCTTCTGCTTAGCCTTGATTTGCTCTTCGTAAGGCAGGTTCTGCCATTTGCATCCGCCGCAGATGCCGAAGTGCTCGCACATAGGCTCCTGTCGCACCTCGCTCTTCTTGATGAAGCGAACCACCTTGGCTTCGCAATAATTATGTTTCTTCTTTACTACCTGCAAGTCGACAACATCTCCTGGCACACAGAAAGGTACGAAGATGACCTGCTCATCTACGCGTGTGATGCACTTACCCTCGGCTGCTACTGCCTCGATGGTGATGTTCTCTAACAGAGGTAATGGTTTACGTTTTCTTGCCATAATAATGTTTTGTATTTTTTATGGGTGCAAAGATACTGCAATTTTATGAGAAATGCAAGAGTTGTCCCAAATTATTTGCGAGTAAAGGTAAAAAGGCGAGTAAAGGTAAAAAGGCGATTAAAGGTAAAAAAGTAAAAAGATTGTGAGGCGATAACAAAAGTAACAGGTAATATTCGGTGGTTGTAAAGAGATGAAATGTGAATGTGAATTTGAAATGTAAGTGAAGAAAACGGACTGTCATGTGTATCCTTTTGTCAAGGCTGTTTATTGATGATTTTTGATATTATATATTTTAATTGTACGTACGCGCGTACCTTATTATATTATAGAATTAAATGATATTAATATCATTACATGCATTCTTTTTTCTTCATTTACATTTCAAATTCACATTCACATTCACATTTTTACATCAGAGGTCACCTGTTACTTTTGTTACTTTTGTTATCGCCTCACAATCCTTTTACCTTTAAATTGCGTCCCGACGTAGCGCTTGCTGCATCGCGACGCAATCTTTCGTACGTCCCGACGTAGCCATCGCTACGTCGTGACGCAGTTTCGGGCGCATCGGCAGGGAGGTAAAAAACATCAGAATGCAGGCTGCAATCCCGAGAGACGCACTTTCAGATTCGTCACATATCTTTCTATCGTATACGGGATTGTTAATTTTCTGCCCGTGTGTGCGTCAACAGTATAAAATGTAATCTCGGGATAGCAAAAAAGCGTATAAAAGTTTGGTAGTATCAAATAAAAATCGTATCTTTGCATTACAAATAATAATTAGCAACGTAAAACGAAATAAAATATATACCTATAACAATTATGAACGAAAAAAGAGTTTATACATTCGGAAACGGAAAAGCAGAAGGCAATGCCCAAATGCGAGAAGTACTTGGTGGTAAAGGCGCGAACCTTGCCGAAATGAACCTGATTGGTGTACCTGTTCCTCCAGGTTTCACCATTACAACAGACACTTGTAATGAATATTATGAAGTGGGTGAGGAAAAAATCAAAGAACTTCTTCAGGACGAAGTGAAGGCTGCTGTGGCTCATATTGAGGCATTGATGAACAGCAAGTTCGGTTCTGTAGAGAATCCACTCCTCGTATCAGTACGTTCGGGTGCACGTGCATCTATGCCTGGTATGATGGATACCATCCTCAACCTCGGTTTGAATGACGAAGTAGCTGAGGGATTGGTCAAGAAGACCGGTAATCCTCATTTCGTATACGATTCATATCGCCGTTTCGTACAGATGTACGGTGACGTCGTTATGGGATTGAAGCCTGTAAACAAGGAAGATATCGACCCATTTGAGGCTATCATCGAAAAGGTGAAGGAAGAGCAGGGCGTTACACTTGACAAGGACCTCTCTGTAGAGTCGCTCAAGAAGCTCGTTGAACTTTTCAAGGCTGCCATCAAGGAGCAGACCGGTCAGGATTTCCCTACCAACCCAATCGATCAGCTTTGGGGCGCTATCTGCGCTGTGTTCCGTTCTTGGATGAACGAGCGTGCTATCCTCTACCGCAAGATGGAAGGTATTCCTGATGAGTGGGGTACTGCCGTATCTGTCATGGCGATGGGATTCGGTAA